>Ga0123341_1000150_pt1 | contig 33140 bp, 23 predicted proteins | sample Turbeapinknodule_FD_89959 | JGI IMG/M metagenome (GOLD analysis project Ga0123341, IMG submission 89959) | Root nodule microbial communities of legume samples collected from Mexico - Turtle bean Mexico pink nodule | ecosystem: Host-associated > Plants > Roots > Nodule | place: Mexico: Nepantla...
ACTTAATTACAGGAATATAATCACTATTAATGAGTCTATAATTAGACTTAATTATAGGAATATAATCACTATAATTAGTCTTAATTACAGATGTTATGTGAGAAAAAGAATCTGTACGGTTCTAATGCTATGGTTATATATATGTATCATTGCTATAGATGAAAGACAGATTGAATAAAACAGAGAATATTCTTTCAGTCTCCAATGACGACAATTTAGTCAATTTTGTTTTTTCACGTAGTGTCTCCAACGACGACGCTAAGTTTAATTATTGTTGGAGATTCTGCATCGATTAGAGATTATGACATTTCATAGTATATAAGTGGGTGCAAATCTCACCTTATAAGTTAATTTTATGAGGTTGAGTTAGGCTTAAAGTCCGCTTCTTAATACGGTATCAAAGTCATTTCGAGCCTATCTTAACAATTGCTTGTTGGGTTTATCAGACCAGCTATTATCGGTCTGTTATCGGACCACCCATAATATATAGTCCCCCACACGAGTTGGTAGTCTTGACGTGAGGGGTATGTTGGAGATCCCACATCGACTAGAGATTAGGACATTTCATAGTATATAATTGGTTGCAAACCTCACCTTATAAGTTGATTTTATGAGGTTGAGTTAAACTCAAAGTCCACTTCTTAATAATTATTTAATTTTATTGAAAAGTTTTAAAAAACACAGTAGTAAACGAGAAAGTTTTTTAATAAAAGAGACATGTTGATTACTTATTCAATTTGATTTCAAAATTAAGTTTTGAGAATTAAATCTGAGATAAATTCTGATTTACTTCAATATTTATAATTTATACAAACTTACAAAGTTTTTGAAATTAAGTTACTTGGTATAGTAGGTCTTTTGAATTAAGATTTTGAAATTAAATGAATATGATTCAATGTTATTCATTTGATTTAATGATGATTACTACTGATAATTATTTTCAAATTGTTTCAGAAAGTGTTTATAACACTAAAGATGGGGAGAAAATATCAAAGCCAAAGTTTCCATATACAATGTCAAGTGGGAAAATGAAGGTGCTATAGTAAGAAATTTGCACGGACAATGATTATAGTAGAATCAAGTTTCGAAGTTTAAAGATATACACAAATCAAAGGATTTTAAATTTCAAAGTTAACGTATAAATGTTCAAGACACGCAAAAATCTTCATATCAGAAGTTTTTTCTAAAGCGTCTAATATGAAAATAATGCAGTATAGTGCAAGATTTGTGCAAACATCAAGCGCAAAAGATTCAAGTCTCAACATTCAAATATTACAAGTAAAGAAAGTTTTCAAAGACCAAAAATATCATGGCGCGATAAAAATCTTTAGAAAAAGAATTTCCTTTTGGAGCGTCTAGTACCAAAATGATGAAGTGCTTATTTAAGTTTCAACGTCATCTTTTCAAAAGCTATATATAAAGAACTAGAAGTTGAAGAACAAAAAGACACAAGCACATACAAGAACATGAAAGAAAGTCATTTTGTACAGAAGATTATATTAGTTGTAAATAGAGCATCTAGTATGTTGGGTTGTGAGATATCCATTGTAAATGTTTCACTTTTTGAAGTATAACCTCTGATCTTACATTGTTCTCTCTTTTGAGAGTGTTTGTCTCATATCTTGAGAGGTCTTAGTCTCCGAGGGAGATTAAGACGGGTGTACCTGGAGAGATGGAGACAAAATACTCTTACCTAGAGAGGTGTAGAATACTTGTACCTAGAGAGGTTTAGAATACTTGGTGTACCTGAAGAGGTCAGAATACTTGTACTTAGAGAGGTGTAGAATACTTGACGTACCTGGAGAGGTCAGAAAACTTGTATTTGGAGAAGTGCATAATACTTGGTGTACCTGGAGAAGTGCAGAATACATGGTGTACCTGGAGAGGTCAAAATACTCTAAAGAGGCGTTGAAACTTGGAGTGCTTGAAAAGGTTAGAATACTTATTACTGGAGAGGTATTGAAACTCGTTGTAACCAAAGTATTTTTAGTTAGTGAAAAGCTCTTAATTGGTTTGCTTGGAAATGGATGTAGCCCAAGTAATAAAGTGATCTGGTATAAATTTGTATCTAGTTCTCTCTTTTCTTTGCTTGTACATTGTTTTACTTTATCTTTAAATTCATGATTCATGCTCCATTCAACCCCCGGGGCCAACTATTCCTACAAATTTAACCCCAATATTACAATGTGAATGGATAGATAAAAATGGTCAAAAAGATAATGCGTTTCTGTTTCACGTGCACTGTTCAATGAAAAGGTATATGAGTACTTCACTATATAAGATCTATATTATGCAGATTAAAAGTTGAACACCCCATACTTGAGTTTTTTCTTGAAAAAGGAAATGGTAGACTTAATAAATAAACAATATGTTGTTGATATAGGGTTGGAGGAATTTCTTATAAGTGATTGGAGAAAAAAATATGAAAGAAAAAATTATATCAATACATAACCTACAATTAACTTATGCATTAGTTACTTTACAGAACTTATTTTCTATTAAATTCTCCAAAATCTAACTTATGTAGAAGTTGATTTCATCTTTTTCTTCTTATCTTTTCTCCTAAAAGGGTTTATGGAGAAGGTTTCTCCAAACAAACCCATAATTCATTTGTTTTGCCCAAGTTTGAATGTATATGCTGCATAGATGTAATTTTGTAACTCACCTGCTAGCAATCTCCTAACGCACTTGTCCTTGGTGGTTGGAATTTGTTAAAACTATATAAATAATTTGCTTTAGCTTGGTAATATACTTTCCCCCATCAATTAATATCCAAAATAATATTGTGTCAATAGGTTGCAATGTTCACCTTAAAATGTTGGAGCTGGCTATGATCAATTTACCTAAGATCTGGAATCATGAACTTCCACTCCTTAACTTGACGATTTTGACAGTGATATATGTTGTCATTGTTTAGTGAGTTTGTTCTCATCCTCATTGGCTAGATCACTAGTCAAGCTATAACATCTTGAGATTTGCCATGAGTTGGTGAAAATATTTGTTGAACAAGGAAAGCTGAGCATGGTTGAGTTAAACTTCCCAATTAGATTCAACTCTTTTTGCTAGAAGATAAGTTGATATGTTGCTGGTGATAGGTTACATTCCCAAACTTGGAGAAACTGTTTATCAGAGTCATGAATGGTTTGAAGTCAATAACAATCAACAAGCTCAAAAATCCTTTTGCAACCTGAATAAAATACAAATTACTAGATATGATGCCACCCTCCATCATCTTTTTCTAGTTGCTGTGGCTAAGGACCTTCGACTGCTCCAAGTGCTTGAAATATCAATGTCCAATAACATACTGAACATTGTTGAAAATAGGCATTGTGATGCACAACATGATGATGCTCCCCATGGAAATGAAGGTGATGCACTGAATGAGATTGCTTCTTTGAAATTAAAGGAATTAAAACCTGAAATTGGGAATAAAAATGATGCTCTAGGTGAAATATTTTTATGAAATTAGAGGAATTGAACTTGGAAAGAGTTACCAAGGCTTACAAGCTTTTGCAAGGCAAGTTGCAACTTGAAGTTTCCTGCACTTCACACAGTATGCATGATTATGCATATGATTAGATGTCCCAAATTTAAAGACTTTCTGTGATGGAAACTCAATCACTCCAAGACTTTCAAAAGTACAATATGGATGATGACCTTAATACCAGACTGGAAAAGTAATTAACACTTCAACCAAAGGTCATGAATCACAATTTTTAATTCCAACTTGTAGTGTTTATATTAATGCTCTAATTTTGTTGTCTAAACTGAATAGAAAAGGAATTTGAGTTTATCACCAAAATCAGAAGGAAAGAAGCTATCATTGCTTACTTTAATTGTCTAAGGTATTATGGCTTTTGCTTTAGTATACCCTTGAAACCTTTTTAAAGTTTTCAGTTTTTTCTGTCATTTTAATGAACAGTGATACTTTCCATTTAAATGTTGATTTGTGTTATACAACAAATCATACAATAGTTTACATACAGTACAGCAATTTTTTTTTCTCTCTTGTTCTTTTTTTCCTCCCCTTGTTAACATTCCTCTTACATGTCATATTCAGTGAGCCCTTATTATAAAACAATTTGCATGGAGCAAACAAGATTATAATAGTGGGGTGGATTACAATATCACTAGCAAAAAGTTCAGGCAACTTTTTTTACTTTATGAATTAAATATCTTTAAATTTCATGCACCTTACTTTCTTAAGCATTAAGAAATTTGTTATGGGAAAACATGTCACGTTACAGGACCTTGTATAATGTTATATATTCTGAGTTAACAACTCGTGTTTGTGGTCTTTGTTGTAGTTGTGACCATGCAATAAGTGTTCAGAGTTTGGTAAAGAAAGCAGTGAGTCAGGAACACGTGTCTTTGTTAATGTTTTTTCCCTCCTTCTCTTCATAGAGGGGAAGAAAGCTACAGCCAAAACAAAAACAGCTCCAAAAGCAAAAGCAAAAGAAGGCATTAAGCTTTGCAATCAGTGCACAAAGCAAAGCGCACAGACACACTACAAAGCTAAAACAAAATCAGAAACAGTTCCAAAAGAAAAAGTAAAAGAATGCATTCAACTTTCCAATTAGTCCACAAAGCAAAGTGCACCAAAGCTTACCTCACTAAGCAAACACTATGGAGAAGATTCAACATATATACCATGCATGCGTGTCACCCTTTTGCTGGTTTCTTAGATCAGAGCAATGTCAGAGATTGTGCCTGCAGAACCCATTGAAGGCATCTATTTCGAGCGAGGAGAGACATCAACAGCATCAGCATCGACATCAGAGGCACCCCATGTTACGTTGGCCATTACCAATGGCACCAACAACGAGGAATATGCTCCAGAACCCTTTGACAGTGAGAGGTTGCCAACAGTTTTTGCTTCTGAAATCCAAAGGTTCCTTCGAGTGGCTAACTTGCTTGGAAAGGAGGAGCCTCGTGTTGCATATCTTTGTGAGTCCTTTTCATTGTCTGGGTCTCTTTGTTGATTTCTTTTTCTTCATTTGTTTGTTGATTCAGGGAAATTCAGTTTCTTCTGAAATTGGTGCATAATTGAAGGTCCTGCAACTGGTTTTCTATTTCTTTTTCTTTTCTGAAATGTGTGAACTTGGATTGAAAATGTTTTTAATACTTTAAAAACACAATTCTTTGTCTCCAAATAAGGAGAGAAAAAATATCCGTGCTGTTCAATTTCTTGATATTGTTATCTTGTTTATATCATTCTTCAATTGGTAAACAGTTGTTTGTACCATGCACAGTGCAATTTGTATGTGTTGGACTTTTGACTTTGATTGTAAGCCATGAAGGCTCTCCACTAGAAATTTTATATATTCCTTGTAGTACGTAGTCTTTTACTTGACAAAAATGAGATTCTCCGTTGATTATCATCAATATATGCATTTCACATTGTCCCAGTAAACCAAATTTGCAGGCCGTGTTCATGCCTTTGTGATTGCACACAACTTGGACAAAAATTCTAGTGGAAGGGGTGTTAGACAATTCAAAACTTCACTACTTCACAGACTTGAACAGGTAAACAAGAATGTTTTTCAATTTTTATTCATTTCAATGTGAATATGAATTCAACGGATTTTATTGCCTAGCATAATAAGTCTACAACAAAATCAAGTATAGCAGTAAGTGACTGTAAAATTAAGAATGATCTCTGTTTTAGTTAATAATAAAAAAAGCCACTAAAATTTTATGTCATGATTTATTTGAGCTTTCGTGTTGTGACTTATCTATATACAAAGAAAAGCATAAGATATGAAGTTCTTAATTATCTCCATTTATATTTTCTCAATCAGAAACATCTATAGGATTGTTTTGCTTATAAGGTTAGGGAAGTTAATCATTGCATGTTGTTTTGTAAATTCTGACTTACAGGATGAGCACGTTACAAAAAAGAGGGGAACAAGTGATATTCGTGAGCTTAAGAATGTTTACCGTGCCTACAGGGATTATTATAGCAGACATGATAAAGCATTCGATTTAGAACAAAGGTACCTAAGTGTGCTTAAATTTAAAATTGCATCGTTTTCCCATTCAACAAAATTTTTCAAACGCCTTAATAGCCTACTAAAGTAACTCATATGATGCTTTATCCAAACAGTCGAAGACAGAAGTTGATAAATGCACGAGATATTGCTTCTGTTCTGTTTGAGGTGCTAAAGACAGTTACAGACCCAGCTGCTTCTCAGGTGATCCTTTTTGTTTCGTCCTTTTCATATTTTTTTATCTTCCCTTTCCCTTCATGACATGCTTAGTCAGAAATAGGAATCATATGAATTTACCGTGCATTTCTTTTCCTTAGAGTTTCTCTCTTTTTCCAACATAGGCACTTATTCAAGGAAATGCAATCCATAGAAAAACTGAATTTAACATTCTTCCACTTGAGCAAGGAGGCATTCAGCATGCAATTATGCAGCAACCTGAGGTCTGACATTTCTTGAATGATTCACATTTTCTCCTTTCATTGATGTCTTATGTCCAAGCAACAGAAGACTCAATTGCAATATGATGGACTGAGTTTTATACTAACAAAATTGATACAGATTAAGGCTGCCATTGCAGTTATTCGCAATGTTCGCGGTTTACCCCCAGCCCAAGATTTCAAGAGACATGGGTCCTTTGTGGATCTATTTGATTTTCTTCAGCATTGTTTTGGATTTCAGGTCACTTTTCCTAGTTAAATTGAACTCAAACATTCCTTTTTGCTTCTGTATGATTTTGATTGTTGCATAGAAAAAAGCTCCCCATTTGTTCAGTTTTGAGGACGTGATGTAGTAATGTATGATTAGCATTGCTCTTTCTAGTCGTTCAAAAATTTTTATTCTATATTTGTGTTTGACCATAGGAAGCCAATGTTGCCAACCAAAGGGAACATCTTATTCTACTCCTATCCAACATGCAAACTCGTCAAACTCACAACCAGACATCTGCTTTGAAGGTTCATTTGCTATTGATCATGTATGTTTTGATTTTACTTTATGATAATTGACAATATAAACTTTATCATCATTTTTATAAATCAGTTAGGGGAAGGAGGTGTGGATGAACTGATGAGAAAGTTTTTCAAAAACTATACCAACTGGTGTAAGTTTTTAGAAAGGAAAAGCAATATCCGGTATGTTTATTGATCTAATTCTATTGTAACTTTCAATAATTTATACTGTGTTTGTTCTTCTGATAAAAGACAGGGTGTTACCCTTCTCTTTTTCTCTGAATCTGGATTGTGATGATAATGATGATTTTTCATTCTGTTGAACATTCTTCATTCCTTCAAGCTTTCTACTGTTTTATTTATTTAATTTTGAACCATAATTTGTTTTGTTTCTACATTATTTCTGTTTTCTGACCTTCTATTTACTTAGTAAGCCTGTTACTTGTGTTGCAGTTTACCTTTTGTGAAACAGGAAGCCCAGCAATATAAAATTTTGTATATTGGGCTTTACCTGCTCATATGGGGGGAGGCAGCTAATTTGCGGTTCATGCCCGAATGCCTCTGCTATATTTTTCATCATGTACGTTGAAACAACCAATTTTTATTTTCCTTTTCTAAAGAAAGTGTCCATTGGTTTATGAAAATATCTTTTGTTTTTATGTGATAATACAAATGCCATTTGGATTTTTTAAACATTTCATGATCAAAGAGTATGTAAGGAAATTTAGTTCATAGAAGAATCTTGAATCCATGATTCACAATAAACATCGTAGCGTTGTTTGATCCATGTAAAGTTCCTCCTTGTTGTTGATAGAATCCTAATAAGTTTATGCTTTTTTATTCTTTTAACATAGAGAAAACTGACCCGGCATACATGATGAAGTTATATAATGCACTCATCAACACAGCTATTTTCTTCACTGATTGAAATCTCTAACAACCTTAATCATATGATTATTATCTAATTTATTTTCGTCCTTCTTTTGTGAGTTCTGTAGATGGCATATGAATTGCATGGTATTTTAAGTGGTGCTATCAGCTTAACGACATGGGAAAAGGTCATGCCTGCATACGGAGGAGAACCAGAGTCTTTCCTTAACAATGTTGTCACACCAATATACACTGTTATAAGAAAGGTACTCTCTAATCTATCATTCTTTTGTTTTGGATCGTCTTCTTCAATATAACTAATTTATTTTCAATCCAAAGGAAGTTGACAATTGCAATGGTGGGGCATCTGATCATTCTATATGGAGAAACTATGATGATCTGAATGAGTATTTCTGGTCAGCATTACAATTAGACTAAGATTTCTCCAGTTGTTTTTATAATCCCTTCATTCCATATCATTAGATCCTTACTGCTATTCAATATATGCAGGTCTCCTGATTGTTTCAAAATTGGTTGGCCCATGCGTCTAGATCATGACTTTTTCTTTGTAAAATCCAGAACTAAACCAAAAGCAGATGTCAAGAATGATCTTGGTAGGTCACCTGGTAAAACAAAAGGGAAGAAAAAGAGAGAAAAAAGGGATGAAGAAGAAGAACAAGAGGTGATTCTGAGATTCTCAGATGCATTATACTTCAGATTTTATATTAGTGAATTTGAACCATTAAACTAAAGCTATATGGAGTTTCAAATGACATTTAAATTTTATATTTCTTCATCATATGTTGTTACTCATCATTATATATAGTACTCACAACTCGGGGCTCTTATTAGGTAGACATATCATGGATACCTCTGCTTATTTACTTTTGTATGAAATGAAATTTGCTTCAGAAATTCTTTTGAATAATATGAATCTCAATTGACTTCTTAGTTAAGTTAGTGCTAACTATGATGTTTCCATTTCTTGAACTGTCATAGTCTCCAGCATGACCTAAAGTCTACGTAGTACTCTCTGACTTCAAAGATGGCTGTTTATCTTGTTCCATAGTTCATTAGTTTTACCTAGTAACCCGTGAATAAAAGTTCCATAACATTTTATTAATTTGGAGGATGATTCAGAATATTTATATTGATCAATAAAGATGTTGGACTTCCATTACTTCCTATTTCCCTTGGAGTCATGTCCTAGAGGGAATTCATTCATTATTTCTATTACCCAAAAGATAGGTAGGGATATTTCTCTTTGAATTCGTAGCCTTATAATCTATTCATAAAAGAAATGCATATGGTACAACTAAAGACTAAGCCAGGGTTCAACAAGAAAGTTGCTTCAGCATTATGACCTCTAGGTCACACAGGTTGAAATCTTAGAAACAGCCTCTTTGCATGTGAGAGTAAGGTTGTGTACATCTACCATAGAGTTTGATACAACTACAAAGAATTGAGTCTTTTGTACTCCCATTTGACATATTAAATGTTAACCCTGTTATTCAATTTCTCTTGTAAGAAACTACCACTCTATACTGAAAAATATACCTGCTTTTATTTACTTTCCTTGCACAGGATAAAAAGGAGGAAATCCATGAATCACAGTGGCTGGGAAAGACAAATTTTGTAGAGATTCGTTCATTCTGGCAAATTTTTAGATGTTTTGATAGTATGTGGAGCTTTTATATTCTATCCCTTCAGGTTTACTCAAAATCTAGTGCGGATAATATACAAATTTCAGCTACTTATAATATATAATATTGGAATTTGACTTGTGCTGGTTCTCAGGCCATAATAATCATTGCTTGTCATGACTTGGGAACTCCACTACAGTTGTTTGATGCCATAGTATTCGAGGACATAATTAGCATCTTCATTACCTCGTCAATTCTTAAACTAATTCAAGGTATGGTGATCTTTTATATCATTAATTGGCATTGAAGTTTGTTTAATTGGATGAAACAAATAGAAGTAAAAGTATCAATGTTATACTATTAACCACTTCTTAAGGAGGAGCTGTCCAGAACGGTTTCCCTTCTTCCTTATTGGACCAGACTATATAGTAAATAGAATGGCATACCCCTGGGATGTTGCACTGCTAATCCATTGATTGCTTCTAGTCACTTGATTCCTTGTACATGTATCTTCATGGGTATTTGTGTTGGGAGGTTACTTTCTAAATCATGACTCAACTAAAAAGTAATAAAATTTTGAGAACTTCAACATTAACCTTAATTTGCCAATTTGGGGAGGTGATCCCCTTTAACCTACCACAACCATAATGGTAACATCTCAATGGTTAATTTCTTCTTTCTCAAACAAAAAATATTGTCAACTTGGATATAGTAAACTAATCAGTAACATACATGTACTCGTAACAGTCACATCAGATTATATTGACGTGTTAAGTTAACTCAATGACGGAAAAGATCCAAATAAGTAATTTTAAAATCTTAACAGTTTACCATTAACATTCTTGATATTATACATGGATAGTGTGCCCCTTGTTCTTCCCCTCATATAATCATGATAATAAAGGTTCCCATGTTTTTTTCACAGCAATTTTAGACGTTTCCTTCTCGTGGAAAGCAAGATATACGATGGAATATTCTCAAAAGGTGAAACTAGTGATGAAGCTGGTCTTAGCCATTATATGGACTATTGTCCTTCCTGCATGCTATGCTAATTCGAGAAGAAAATATACTTGTTATTCCACCAAGTATGGAAGTTTGATTGAGGAATGGTGCTTTACTTCCTATATGGTTGCAGCGGCAATATACCTGACAACTAATGCAGTTGAAGTTGTGTTATTTTTTGTCCCTTCTGTTGCCAAGTATATTGAGGTCTCTAATTACAAGATATGCAGAGTTTTGTCTTGGTGGACTCAGGTAAGTTCGTCTTATATGTTACTATATTTTCCAACAGCATGTTAAATTTGCAGAACTGCTTGATCCAATTTGCCATTTAGTGAACTTCTGTTACAATTACACTCCTGATCTTAATAATCATTCCAGTGCCTACTTTGGTCTGTTTCTTGTTTTAATGAGTCCATTTACTAGATAATGTGATTTTTTTAACATCTTAGTAATATCACTATACATACATACTCTTTTAGAGCAATGAATTTTTTATTCTTTCCATTCCCTCATTTGGGAGGACTACATCTGATTGATGTGTTCATTTTCATCTCCATCATTCAGCTCTAGAATTTACAAGTATAAATTATTTTCCTATGTTTTGTATGTGCATGTAATTGACTATAATATTCATTCATGTCATTAGATATTGTAACTTGAGTGTCGCCATTTTTTTTATCATACAGCCTAGAATCTATGTTGGTCGAGGGATGCAAGAAGACCAGGTTTCAGTTTTAAAGTATGTCATATTACCTTGTTGGCTTCAGATTATATGCATTTAGTTGCTTTAGTGTATATCCATCCTAATTGATATAAATATGTTGAATTTTTTTCCAATACAGGTACACATTATTCTGGATATTGGTGTTATCATGTAAATTTTTGTTTAGCTACACTTTTGAGGTAATAATAACAGAGCACCGATTATGCGACCACATCAATTTGGTTTAATTGTTTACCAACTTACTCTCAGTGACCAATGCAATATCCATGCTTGCAGATAAAACCACTCATAGCACCTACCAGACAGATTATGAAAATTGGGGTGCATTATGAATGGCACGAGCTTTTTCCAAAAGGTATGGTGCATTTTTAATTGTTTTCATTACACAAAGGACCAGTTAATGTCTCTGATAACAGTTTGGATGTGCTGCAGTCAAGAGTAATGCCGGTGCAATTGTAGCTGTATGGAGCCCTGTAGTAATTGTGAGTTGGAATCATTTTCTTACACGTAGACTTCTTTCCTTTTAACTTCAAATCTGTCATTTTAAACGTACTTACCAAGTGGGGAAAACATGTTCTACTGATTGAAGTACAAATCTGTGTCGATGAAGTGGTCAATCAGTCATTATGTGTTAAGATAAAATTCCTTCAATTAATGACCATTTCTTTAAGAAAATCATATTGATTGATTGTTAACATCATTTCATTCTTTGTTTATTAAGGTATATTTTATGGACACCCAGATTTGGTATTCAGTTTTCTGTACAATAATTGGTGGACTTTATGGTATTTTGCATCACCTTGGTGAGGTAAGCTGAGGTTTTTATTTTCTTCTTTCTTTCTTTTACCACAGAAACGAAATGGTCATCTCATATTTCTAATTTGAAAATAGATAAGAACACTCGGAATGCTGAGAAGTAGATTTGACTCCTTACCTTCAGCATTTAACGTCTGTCTGATCCCACCATCTTCCAAACGTGGTAAAAAGAAAAGAAAAGGTTTCCTCAGCAATATATTTCAGAAGGTGTGTTCTAAATTAGCAATAGTAAGATAAGATTATTTCAGTATATTTGTTCCCTTATGTTGACCACTAATCTGTGTTGCAGTTGCCGGATGAAAAAAATGCCACTGCCAAATTTGTTGTTGTATGGAATCAAATTGTAAATCAACTACGTCTTGAAGACTTGATCAGTAACAGGTGATGTTTGTTGTTACTTTCCTGCACTGCTATGCCTTATTCCAGCACCTCACAATGATTTTTTCAACAGAGAGATGGATTTGATGATGATGCCTGTGTCTTCCGAATTGTTTTCTTCCAAGGTTCGTTGGCCTGTTTTCCTCTTGGCAAATAAGGTAAAGTACTTTTAACCAAAATATTATGAGATTACCGTTTTAGTATTATTAGCTGTACATCTTATTCGTTAATGAACTCTTCTTGTACATATTATAGTTTTCTACAGCTTTGACCATTGCGAAAGATTTTGAGGGAAAGGAAGAGATTCTTGTCAAGAAAATTACAAAAGACAAATACATGTTTTATGCTGTAAGAGAGTGTTACCAGTCGCTAAAATATGTTCTTGAAATTCTGGTTGAGGGTAGCATGGAGAAAAGGTAAAAAGAAATAGAATGTTTTTCTGGATTCAATCTGACCCTTTAGCAAGATTTTTTATTGGATCATTATTTGTGCATATATAGGATCATATGTGATATACTAAGCGAAATTGAAAAGAATATCCAAGAAACAACTCTTCTACAGAACTTTAACATCAAAGTTCTCCCAGCCCTACATGCTAAAGTTGTTGAGCTAGCTGAACTTCTGGTAATTGTTTCCTAGACCTAAACTAAAGGCCAAGTATGTTGACAAATTTGTATGATCGGTAACTTTGAGTCCTAGTAACTTTGATATAAATTCCATAAGATGGAGGGAGAAAAAGACAATCAGCACAAAGTTGTGAAAGCCCTGCTAGATATATTTGAGTTGGTGGTGAATGATATGATGGTTGATTCCAGGTATTGTTGCTTAAAAATATGTTGTCCTTTGATATATTACTATGCTTCAGCTTCTAATTACTTACTAAATCTGTACAGAATATTGGATATGCTCCAGTTTCCCGATCAAAATGAGTGTGGCTTTGTCTATTTTAGAAATGATGATCAACTATTTGAAACCGTGGAAATGAATAGGGATTTTTATCCATTTTCCAATGAGAATTCTATCCAATTTCCATTGCCAGAAAATGGTCCTATGATGGAAAAGGTGATGTTTATTACCCCTATAATGTTTTATTGTCATTCCCTTTTCATCAGGAACTAGTTATTATAGTAATGAGAAAGAAATCAACTCATGTTATGTTCTGATATAATCAGCCTGTTCATGGCAGATCAAGCGTTTTCATTTGTTGCTTACGGTCAAAGAAACAGCAATGGATATGCCTGCAAACTTAGATGCTCGAAGGCGCATATCATTCTTTGCTACCTCTTTGTTCACAGATATGCCTGATGCTCCAAAAGTTCACAATATGATGCCATTCTGGTAATTACATATGTCCAGCATTGCATTTCCTTTGATAGGTTGACTAAAATTGTACATTATGTTCTTGTAGTGGCATTCATAACACTTCTCTCTTAATACTTAATTTACTATTAGAAAGTGAGTTTAAGCCTAACTCAAAATCTTACAAAACCAGGTAAGGTGAGATTTGTCCCACTTATATACTATAAATTGCTTATATCTAATCGATGTGATCTTCAACACACCCTCTCAAACCGAGGACATCAAGCATGGGAATTGAGGGGACCCAATAGCGGGTGGCACAATGGACTCAAATCTCAATTAGGATAGACTCTTACTCTAATACAATAATAGAAAGTGAATTTAACTTTAACTCAATCATACAAATCTACCTCGGTAAGGTAAGGTTTGTCCCCACTTATATACGGTAAATTGGTTATATGTTTAGTCAATGTGGGATCTCCAACATGTATTAACATTAAGATTGAGGGATAAATGACACAATGACTTAAAAACTAGTAAAAAAGGATTAGTAAAATCTATTATAGTCCTGTAGTAAAATCACTAACCCTCTCTTATATGTAACATGATTGGTAGTGTTATAACACCACATTACATCGAGGACATTAATTTTTCGCTTAAGGAGCTTGGTTCAGATAAAGAGGAGGACTCCATCATCTTCTACATGCAAAAGATATATCCAGGTTCTTTACATATGAAATTATTTGTATCTTAAACATTCTATTTGAATTCATCTCATACCTATTACAATTTCAATAGATGAATGGACAAATTTTTTGGAACGCATGGGTTGTGAAAACAGACGAAATTTAGAAGATGAACTCGAGGTAGAAGATCTTAGACAGTGGGCTTCATTCCGTGGCCAGACGCTAAGCAGAACAGGTTCGGATTTTGCCACTCTCGTTTGGATATGCATTCAATTATAAGTCATTATGTGATCATTGCAATTTTTAACAGTTAGAGGGATGATGTACTACAGAGAAGCCTTAAAATTACAAGCATTTCTTGACATGGCTGAAGAAGAAGGTTTGTGACCAAGTATAAGTAACATTATTCATCAGTATTTTGTTTTGGTGGAAAGAAATATAGGGAAAAAATCAACATAATCAAATAACTTCGGGACTGGTTGTGTTAAAGCAGATATTCTTGAGGGTTATGAGACTGCTGAAAGAGGTAACCGTGCATTGTTTGCTCGTCTAGAAGCACTAGCAGACATGAAATACACCTATGTTATTTCCTGTCAATCATTTGCATCACAAAAGGCTATGAATGATCCACGTTATCAAGATATGATCGACTTGATGACAAGGTAACCTTTTTCAAGGAAAGAGAAAGATGACTTTCTTCTTGATATGAAATAAGCAGACAATAAACCTTGCGTGTGTTACCTGCAGGTATCCATCTCTTCGTGTTGCTTATGTTGAGGAAAAGGAGAAGATAGTGCAGGGTAGGACTCACAAAGTATATTCATCTAAACTGGTTAAAGTTGTCAATGGTTTTGAACAGGTATTTTTCAACATCATGAAAAAAACTAGTCTTAGAAATATTGGTAAGGATTGTACCTACAAGCCGGTTGAGCTTTTTAATAGGTCACAATGCCTTTTAAACAGCAGTAGCATCAGTTGCAAGAGATATTAGTGCCAATAGATTATATTAACCACAATCACATTCATAAAAAATAAAAACTTCTACATTCACATTGCTTAGATTTCATGTGGGAGGATCAAATGTAACTATAGCAAATTCCAAACTATATGTATCAATATTCTCAGTGATAAGATTAAGAGAATGAGATTGGAATGAACATCCTCCTACTGAACGTTTATTTTAACAAACTTTGATGTCATACCATGAATACAATTACTGTGCCTAGGCTCAAAACTGGCATATTTCTTTAATGTTAATCTCAAATATTTTATCAAATCAGATGATTTTTTTGATACAGTCCAAATCATTAATTTTATTATTACATGTATAGTCATGACCATTCGGATGCATCATTATTGACATGATAAAACTGCTGCTTCTTTTATAGACAATATATCAAATAAAACTACCAGGTCCACCACATCTTGGAGAAGGGAAGCCTGAAAACCAAAACAATGCAATAATATTCACTCGAGGTGAAGCACTCCAAACAATTGACATGAACCAAGTAGGACTACTTTTTGTTTACTTTCTTACAAATTGATTATTTTCTATCATTATATTATAAAACTTGTTCATTTCAATGTTCTCAAGAGTATCTTATTTGACAGGATAATTACTTGGAAGAAGCTCTGAAAATGAGAAACCTTCTCCAAGAATTTCTTCGGCGCCAAGGAAGGCGTCCTCCTACAATACTTGGCTTAAGGGAACACATTTTCACAGGAAGGTTAGTCCTTTGCATCTCATGCATAAAAAAATCGCATTGTGGTGACAATAAGGGAGATTCAACAGGGTTCCTTTCATCAGAAAAATATACATATTCATATTATGCACAATGTTAATCACATGTTCCTTGAAGCATAAACATGGTCCAAGTCTAAGACATTATTTCATGTTACCATAATATGAGAAACATATAAAACCAAATGTCTCAAGAATAGAATATAAACGTGATGCCAGAGGATAGTATGAAACCAAATGTCTTATTTTACACTCACATTTTGTTTGTTGTACTTGCTTTTTCCCCCTTACTCATAAATGTCTTGCATTAATATTAGTAAGTTAATTAATATACTAATAGGATTTCTCTATGCTTTCTAATTTCAGTGTGTCTTCTCTGGCATGGTTCATGTCATATCAAGAGACCAGCTTTGTCACCATTGGTCAAAGGCTTCTCGCTAATCCTCTCAGGTAGTAAATATAAAACGTTGTTTTGAAAATGAAAGGAACTATAAGTATTTCTTACAAGATTTCTTTATTCGAAAAAAAACATTATTTGAATGTGAACTCCAAAAATGAGTTCCTTAAAATTGAAAGAGTTATCTATTTGGAAACTTTATTCAATTTCATGGAACTAATTTTTGTATAACCTATATTAAAATAATGTTTTTGTTAATATAAAACTCTTGTGAGAAACTCTAAAATAGGAAAAGTTCATTTAAGTGTCCAAGTTATCTACCAAACCTACAATAATTTTTAATTGATAATTTTATATACTTGATTTGTTTTCGTAGTTGTATATACACACACAGCAGTAATTTTTGTACTTGTGATGCAAGGCAAGCAAAAGTTTGGCTTTCTGCAATCAAGATAGTGATTTCTTTTACTTAATATTACTGATTGGAAGTTTTTCAAGGACGATTTCATACTCTAGTTTCTCTTTAATAAACTAACGGTGATCCTTATTTTCTGAAAGTAGTCTACATGTATCAGTAAAGTAGAATTCTCTTGTATATATAAATATATGAAATATGATAAGGCAAACTCATTCTGCTTTTCGTTTTTGTTCTGTTCCGCTCTCAAAATCTTGCTCCTCTAATTACTACTTTCATCTCATCATATCACCAACTTTTTCAATCATGTTTTTCTAACTCTAATGTATTATCTCTCATTCAGGGTGCGGTTCCACTATGGGCATCCAGATGTATTTGATAGGGTCTTTCATATCACAAGGGGAGGAATAAGCAAAGCATCTAAAACGATTAACTTGAGTGAGGATGTTTTCGCTGGTAGGAATTGATGAGTTCAAAACTATATTCTGACCACATGTTTTTTTATAATGGAAACAAGTACAAATGTGGTTATGTCATGCAGGATTTAATTCAACACTAAGACGGGGATGTATTTCCTATCATGAATACTTGCAAATTGGCAAAGGTCGTGATGTAGCTCTTAACCAGATCTCAAAATTTGAAGCTAAGGTAGCAAATGGAAACTGTGAGCAAACTATAAGCCGTGACATATTCCGCCTTGGGCGGCAATTCGATTTTTTCCGGATGCTATCATGCTATTTCACAACAATTGGATTTTACTTCAGCAGCTTGGTAATTTCATTGAGCCATCAAATTCTTTTTAGACTCTTTTAATCGAAACACAATGTTTACATATCCTATTATTGTTATCTATTTAATTTTCACTACAAGACATGAAGTATTGGAATTGTTAACAAGTTATTCTTTATAAAGCAAAAACAGTTTAAGCTCACTAAGGTTAATGTATGCAAATATGCTTGTGTACATGATAGTTTGGGGGGAAGGGGAGAACATTTTTTACTTTCCATGATCTAGCATTACATCTTAGATAAATGCAAAGTATCACACAAAGAAATAATACATAGGACATTTCCCAAATTCTAAGTAGCACCAGCTTGTCTGATGCTTTATACATGACAGTGCCATGCCATATCCTGTTTGACTAAGCTAAATTTATTGAATAACTCCACAGATTTCAGTGATAGGAATCTATGTATTTCTCTACGGGCAGCTATACCTGGTGCTTAGTGGGTTGGAAAGAGCGCTTATCGTTGAGGCTCGACTAAAGAATGTGCAATCCTTAGAAACAGCTCTTGCCTCCCAGTCATTCATACAACTTGGACTTCTGACAGGCTTGCCAATGGTGATGGAAATTGGACTTGAGAAAGGTTTCCTCACAGCTTTAAAGGACTTTGTCCTTATGCAATTGCAGCTCGCTGCTGTTTTCTTCACCTTCGCCCTTGGAACAAAAACACATTACTATGGTCGAACGCTTCTGCATGGGGGTGCAAAGTACAGACCAACTGGACGTAAAGTTGTCTTCCATGCTAGCTTCACTGAGAACTATAGATTGTATTCAAGAAGCCACTTTGTTAAGGCATTTGAGTTATTGCTGCTGTTGATTGTTTATAACATGTTCAGGAGGTCCTACCAAAGTGACATGGCATATGTGTTGATAACATATGCCATTTGGTTTATGTCTCTGACTTGGTTATGTGCACCTTTTCTTTTTAACCCTGCTGGGTTCAGTTGGACCAAGACAGTAGATGACTGGAAAGAGTGGAATAAATGGATCAGACAACAGGGTGGTATAGGAATTCAACAAGATAAAAGTTGGCATTCTTGGTGGCATGATGAGCAAACTCATCTTCGTTGGTCGGGTCTTGCTTCTAGGTTTGCTGAAATATTGCTTTCTCTCCGTTTTTTCATCTATCAGTATGGTCTGGTCTATCATCTAGACATCTCTCAGCATAGCAAAAACTTTTTGGTTTATGTCCTTTCATGGATTGTGATTGTTGCAATTTTCCTCTTGGTGAAGGTAACTTCTTCATGGCTTCTCCCTTACTCTATTAAGAAATTTAGTAAGCAAAATCCTCCAAATAGTACAATTGTATGTTAATAACATAAATTAAACATCCATGCAGGCCGTTAACATTGGAAGGAAACTACTGAGTGCTAACTATCAGCTCGGATTCAGACTTTTCAAAGCATTCTTGTTCCTGGCTGTTCTTGCCCTCATCTTTACTCTTTCTATTATATGTCAATTGTCATTGATGGACCTTTTTGTTTGCTGTCTAGCATTCATGCCAACTGCGTGGGGTTTGATACTGGTAATAATCTTAACCAAAGCTTGAGCTAAACTGTCACATTTTCAATTTGTTGGCTGACAAAACTTAAATGCAGTTACATAGACACTTTTGGTGATGTTTCCAATTAGAATTGGAGTTTCATCTAGATAATCTGCGTGCAAAAAAGAAGAAGGAAACTTCATGAAAATAAAAAGATGAAACATCAATTCTGATTGAAAAACGGAACTAAACCTACCTAACAAACTATATGTAAATTTGTCCTTGTTTGGCATACTTTTTTCCCTGGACTTGAGACCATGAAATGTTTTTTATTGGTTCAGATTGCACAGGCTGTAAGGCCAAAGATAGAGCACACAGGGCTGTGGGACTTCACACGTGCACTTGCAAGAGAATTTGATTATGGAATGGGGATAGTTCTTTTCGGACCTATAGCTATTTTGGCATGGCTACCAATCATTAAAGCCTTCCATGCTCGTTTCCTTTTCAATGAGGCATTCAAAAGGCACTTGCAAATCCAACCAATTCTATCAGGAAAAAAGAAGAAGCACAGGACTTGACCATCATTCTCGTACTTGTTTGTGTACAGTCAAACATTAATGTCTTGATATTCTATAGGAAGATTTTAGGAACTAGACAATGGTTACACACCATGTACAGCTGCATTCATATTAGTATACATTAGTACACGTTCATTTATGTACAAAAACAAAACTATTGTTTCTCAATGTGTAGTTGAATTAGTTAAAGAAAAGGGAATTAAACACAGCATTTGTTTCATGCAAATATCACTATTCTATACTCAAAATAATGCATAAAATAAAATAAGTAAAAAATGGCTCCGTCACACCTATGAAGCTCAGACACTCTTTTTATATGACGTGTCCGTATTAGACACGATACTCGTAGGACACTTATTTTCATGTTTTAGAGATTATACGTATCTCCGTGTTTGTGTTTGTGCTTCACCCTCCCCAACGACGTCGTTTCTCCGACAATTTCCTTTTTACCCTTATCAAAGCTTTACGTCGTTTCTCCATGACAATATTGTTTTTCTGCTGTGATCGTTGGCGTTATTGTAGGGTACGTTGAGGTCAGCAGAGCTACTATGGAGGTGGTGGTGCGTTTTAATGGATTGTGTTTAAGAATTTGGGGGTGATTATGGGATTTAAAGGTTTTCAGAAAATGGGGTTCCGATATTCACTTATGAAACACATAATCCGAAAGAGAAAAAATCATCACAGAATGCTTAATCTGTAAGAAGAAAAATTAACTCCGGTGTTCCGTAATTGAAAAGAAGAAGGAAGAAGAAGGAAGAACTCTCAAGGATAGTTTTGTAACTTCAGATTGAATGTGAGGGTGCAGGAAGAAAAATGTAGAGTTTAGAAAGAAACACCCGTTTAAAAATGAGGTGTCGTGAGGGGCTGGTTTGAAGAGGCTAGGGAAGGGCAGTTTCTTCCTCCACCCTACATTTTTCTTCCTGCACCCCCATAATTTTTAAATTCCGAAATTGACCCCACAATTTCGAGATTTGAGAATGTGTTACGGATTCATCAATTCGGAAGTGAATTATGTTGCATTCGAATGAGGGGGTGTTCCGAAAGCAAAGATTGCATAAATTATTGATTTTCAGATTGCTGAATCCGGAAGCTAATTTCTATTACGGATTGGTGGATTCGAAATGATTTTTTTTAATTATGGATTTCCAAATCCAGAATGCATATTTTGAATTACGGATTGGCGAATCCGGAATGGTTTTTTCAATTATGGATGTTTAGCATTTTATTATTTTGGATTAACACTATCATTCATGTACTAACGGAAGCATCAATCCAGAATATTACCGAATGCGTCAATTCAAAAATTTACCGGAAGCGCCAATCCAAAAATTTACTGGATTTCATAATCTGAAATACAAAAAAAATGTACAATTTATATAGGGACACTTTTGTCTTTACACAATCTTGTGGGGTGCAGGAAGAAAAATGTAGGGATGCAGGAAGAAATGGCTTTATCTTTGGCAAGTTCTTCCTACACCCAATCATTTTTAACCTCCACCCAATATAATTTTTATTTCTGAAAATGTCTTTCATTACAAAAAATAAAAATCCAAAATTGAAAACAATATATTCCATAAAAATATATCTGGAATTCAAAATTCAAAATCTCAGATAAAAAAAAATCGTAATACATATATATAACCCTATTTATTTAAGGATATCTTCGTCTTTTCATATTGGGTGCAGTGATATGATATGATGCGGAAAGTAATTGCCTTTATCTTTTGGCACTTATAATTATAAGTGTAAATTGTTGTTTGGAAATTCACTTTAATGATATAATTTGAAATTCAAACCTATATATTCTAATGGTAGAATCTTGATATGTATTTCTCATTTTTAATATATTTCTATATTCAAAAATTATTTTACATTGTATAATTTAAAATACATTTTTAAATTATATATTTTTAGATTATGTAATTTAGAAATATATTTTTAGATTATGTAATTTAGAAATATATTTTTAAATTATATAATTTATAAATATATTTTAGATTGTATAATGTAGAATGATGTGTAACATAAATACATATTTTTTAGATTAAGTATTTTGAATATGAAAATATATTTTGAAATATTGAATTCAAAATATACAATCCAAAAATTTTAATCATGAACAATTTAGATGGAGGTGAAAAAAAAAGCATGGGGTGGAGGAAGAAGTTCTCATACAAGGATTGAGGCCTAGTGTTAGTTAACGTGTTTTGTGAGTTGTTAGTAAGAGTGTTTAGAATCAAACTGATTAAAAAAATAATCAAAAATTAATTCAAAAAATTTATAACCAAATTGTTAAAAATGGGAAAATCATAAGAATGGAGAATTAATAATTCTTGATAAAAAAAATTATCAATTAATTAATAATGCTAAAAAGATTATTTGGTTTGTGAAACAATTTAAACTAAAATTATGTGCACTTTATCAACTTCTTATAATCATTTATCTAGATATTTTCGTATTCATTCGGATTAAGGACCATAATATGATTATTTCGTCTCACACAAAACATCATATGCATATTTGACCTATGAAGGTTTGTTAAGAAATGCGTACTTGAAAGAGATACCTCTTTATAAATACTTTTAATAGGTTTCGTTTGATGAATTATAAAGCATTTTTTCTTGAACAGACTTTTGATGAGCCTAATTCTATTCACACTTAATAGTTTTAATCATAGATTATTGGGCTGTAATCATGGATAAATTCACTATTTTAATTAATATCTTCTAATTGGGTTTGTTTTGGCATTAATTCTTATTTCTATTAATTTTGTGTTTTTTACCCAAGTTGCTTCTTTTGAATCAAAATTGGAAATGAAATCTAAGATAAAGAATTAGATAATTAAATATGCAAATATCTCAAAAAAATTGAAAGCAAATTTTTTGCAGAGATATTATCTCAAAATCCTGCAATTAAAACTCTTCTATGAAACCCTTCAAAAATAGAGCAAATATACTTTGAAGATATTATTCAAGAGAGTCTTCTGCAATGTCTCTTATAGTTGTGATAAAATCAATTACAATCAATGCACAAATTTGAAGAAAAAATGGAAATAAAATATCTGGAAAAGAAGAAAAAAAATGAGACGGAGTAGGAATGAAGATATATCTTTAATAATCTGAAACGAGAAAAAAGAAACATTTAATAATTGTAAAACAATATCAAGATGCGGATTTTGAATCCAATTTTGTGCAAGGAAAATAAGATTATAAAAGAGACTTCAGAGGAAGAAAGAAGAGATCTTTTGAATCACATCTTATAGTCGCACAACACACTCTAAACCTATTTTATTTTATTTTCTTTTTTGTATCATTCTTGTTTTGCCTTCACATGGAAGGCTAAACCATTTTTAGTTGATTCCTTTGTAATTTCCCCATTGAGTTCTGAGGTTATGATCAATAAAAGTCTTATTTTTTAATTTTTTGTAGTAGTTGTTTCAATTTTCTGATCTCCTAGAAAACTGGTTTTTGTGATAGGTTGTACTTAAACGCATGATTGAAATTCTTCCTTGTCTTAAATTTTGGTTTCTTATTTAGTTTGTATTGTTCTGACTAATTTATTGGGTACATGATTCAAGAGAGAGAAGAAAAACATCTCATGAGTATACACATGGATACAAGTGGGGTATTGAATACATCAGTAGACGCATGTTTTGCTTATAAGATATAATTAAAGTGGATTAACACATGTTTGATTTATTTTAACCCAGTGTGAGAATTGAAGGGGGATAGTCTTTAGATAAACTATGTGGAAATCATTGGTGGAGGAACTTAGGAGTCAACATGTGTTCTCTACTATTTTAAATTCTTATATTTTCCTTCTTAACAATCACAACCACTTTTCCTTTACTATTATTGTTAATTTTCATTGCTTGCAGATAGGTTTCGAATTCTATACACTGAACTCGCTATTGGATTCGTTTGGAAATGACTTGCGGTCATTTGACCATAATTATATTATCATCTATCTAACGTTAGATGATCTAGCATTGGTTAGACGATCTACATTGGAATCATTTTAATTTGAGTGTTAAATGACAATTATCAACTTTATAATAAATATGATTAGACAGACACACTTAAACAATTTTCTTATCCTTATCTTTCAACTGAAGAGGTAATGTCGGATGCAGATTTGCAACTCAACTAAATCACTTTACTAACACATATTCATGTTTGCTTCAACAAGTGATTGGATCATAGTCTTAGTTTTTGACCGTCCAATACAAATATAAGATAAAACGTTGGTTTGAAAAGCTTTTTATGCACTCACAAATTAGGTCTCCTTCTCAAGCTAGTATAGACAACGAAAACAATACACACTCATTTATACTAGTTCATTGTTAAGAGGTAGAGATCAAGCCTCAAGCAACTATTTTTTTCTTTTCCTTTTGATGCCTTGGAGGAGCAGCTCTGCAGGTACTAGATTGTAGATATAGGGAGCAGGATTAGGAGAGTGCACCATCTTTGATTTTGTTGTTGCCTAGGTTGATCTTGGGTGTGAGGCTATCAAGTCGGGTAACAACGAGTGTAACTACTGGCTGCTGTGGAGGGTCTGTTGTGAGCCTTGTTGAAGGCTACTGTGGGGAGGGTTTTAGCATTGGGTTGTGGTTGCTAGAGGTTAAGTACACTCATATCAGAATCTTGTGGTTGGTGCTATAAAAGTTGGGTGGTTTTTTTTGGTTTGTGTTATGAGTTGTGGATCCTCTATCTGCTTTAGTTGCTATTAAAGATGAATGTATAGGTGCTAAAGGAGTGCTAAAGAGGGATACAGATCATAGTCTTACTCGGTTAAGAATGTCTCGGTCTAATAAGCCGATTTGGATGATAAGAATCTGCTGGTAGAAATAATATTGGGGTCTGTTAGTGGAGCATAGTTTGTTATTGAAGCTTTAAAGGGAGGTGTTGGAGCTATTATGGAGAGGCCTGTTGGTCAGTCTTCTCTGTGACAGGATTTCGTGCTGCTATGTTTTTCACCCCTGTAGGTTGTGAATGAGGTGCCTTGCGTGGCTGATATCCATCTGTCATCCTGTTTTCTGGTGTTCCTGGCGTGGTGGTATGAGTTGCTAAGGAGAGCAAAGAGGAGTTGCTTTGCTGAATCTAGTTTTATCTTAAAACTAGAACCTCCTTGGTGCATCCAGTAGGAGCAGTCGGTAGGTGAAAACAGGTGGAACTCTACCAGGCTTAGTGCAATATTAAGGTAGCTGGTGTGAAGCTTAGGTTGGTAGTTGTTGGTTTTGTGTTCGTGTTTTTTGGTGATTGCTGAGTTATGCAGATTCAACTATACGTTCCGTTCCAGCTTCTTTTTTTGGTTTCTTTCCTGTTAGGAAATGTTGGACCAACACTTGTTCTGGTGTGAGCTGAATGCTTAATTGAGCTAGGTTGGTCTGGTCTTTACTGCTAGGAATGTAGGAACAATCTGGAAGCACTTATCTGCTGAAGATCTTGGTTTTGTATACGGGTTGGAACACCCCTAAAGTGTTTCCCTTTTAATTTAATTAATTCTTTGTTGATAAAAAAAAATTATACTAGTTCATTTGTCTCAACAGATTACATCATGTTCTTGACTAACCAGTCAAGTTCAACTAAGCAAAATAATGCTACAAAGTACACATTGAATATTCTTTAGGCTCATAGAAACTCCAGACTAACCGCTTGAGTATTCTTGACATAAGTCACTTCTAACTTAAATGAGTATTTTTTTTACTTGTAGTCACTCTTGGTTGTCTCCTTGAGTATTCTTTCCTTAAGCCACTCTTGGCTGACATAGAGTATTCTTTCTCAAACCACTCTTGGCTAACCTTGAGTATTCTTTACACCTAGTCACTCATGGCTAATCAGGTATTCTTTCAAATCGCAACCATTCCTAACTGAACCTTTCAAGGAGTATTCTTTACTCAAGTTGCTCCTAACTAAATCTGAGTACTATTTGCCAAACAATCACTCCTGATTAAGATATGAAGGTTTAGTGTTTCAATGATCAAATGAATCATTAGGTCTAATAACTAGGGAAGATTGCATCTAATGATGAATACAATCTTTAGGCTTTCTCTCCTAGTTCAATTTTTTTTTTTTTATAAAAGTTATCATGTTAAGCACCACTATGCAACTTGACATCTCAGCTAGGCTGACACCTCAAGTAACAACAATCATCTGCCATCACTTGAAAATTTATTATTAAAAAAAATAAAAAAAAAATATGGGAGGATTAGACCAAAACCCATATGTTAACAAAAACGATACAGAGGTAGACTATACATATTCATAAAGAATTCTAAGAACTCGCTAGATGGAAGCCTATTATACCAATGAAATGGTTCTCTATGAATAAATCATAAATTAGCCAACTTATCAGCACACACATTTCCTTCACGAAAAATATGAGTAACCCTAAACCTGATTTTCCTAGAGTAATTAAGACAAGTATTCCATCGAATACGAAACATCCATGGAACATTAGTCCTAGCAGTAAACACAACACAAACCAAGGCAGAATCACATTCAAGCCAGACATTAGTAAGCCATGTCTCTTTAGCTTCCTCCATAGCATGTATAACTCCATAACACTTATCAACCATAGTAGTCTGAACTTGAAGAAATGTAGAGAACACCAATAAACTCCCTCATACTCCCATGGAAAGTACCTCCACAAGTAGCAAGACCAGGATATCGCCTAGTAGCCCAATAAGTGTTAATTTTAACTCAGCCTGGTGAAGGGAACTCCCATCTAACAGGAAGAGGACGAAGAACTTTACCAATACGAGTATTAATACCAAAAAAACTTAATGATGTTGAAATCCAACATATCATTTGTTCTTGTCGGTTGACTTGTTCGCCTGTTGACTCTGGTGAAAAGTTCTAGCTCCGTCTGTCTCTTCAAGAATCTGTTTTATCTCTTGTTGCTCTAGAACATAGCTCCGTTGAAACAGAGGGGGCCCTACCTGTTGATTGCACTCCGACGATCAAGCCAGTAAAGGGTTTACTAAAAATCAATAAGTATTCAGTTTCAGTCTTAGAAACAATGTACCTTTACCTGGGGTCTCTAGCCCCTTTTATAGTTTATCTTTTACAACAACTTTCTCTCACGAGAATCTAATCTTAACTGAAAGCATACTCAATAGGAAAACATTTTGTTTAGGGGCGCTCTCTATAGGTGCAGCAATAGAAAGGAATCTTATCTCTAGGGAGTGATAAAATAACAACAAAATAATCACCTGTCAGCAGGGCACCAACTTATGCTCCAATATCAGGGGAATAATCCGCTTACGGGGGCACATCACACATGGTGCAACATTATCTTTTGCCATGCATGCAATTTAACTATTATGTGCCCTAACACATACGTATTTAAGTTAAAAGAAACATTTACTTGACCTAGGTATCCCATGTACTATACGTATCATCCAAATAGAAAAAGTTATCACAACAAGCTTAATCAATTTAACTAAAGGACTACCATCACTCTTAATAAAAGAAAGAAGATCATCCTATTAGAGAAATTAGAAGTAAGAAAAAATTGTCGAACCCAAATCCAAATATGCAAAGCATTAGAACATTCAAAAAATAAATGGTGAATAGATTCCTCTTGTTTTTCACAAAGCGTTCACATAGAACATAAATGGAAACATTTGTTCTGAATATGTTGATCTTTAGGAAGCTGCCCATGAAGAACTTTCGAGAGTACTAGAGTTTTGGAAGGCGAAATAGATGAAAACCAAATGAATTTACCCTAACCACAGGGAACTCCTGGTTCCAAGAAAAAAGTCCTAGCTGATTTAAGAGTGAAACGACCAAACTCATTTAGAATCCAATTAGGAATATCATGTTCCTCCCTAACCATCATATGATTAAATAAATGAGGCATTTGCTATAAAGACAAGGGAATATTCCAATCACAACCTGTCCAAAACTGAGAGATTGTATCCGGAATGCTAGCACCATCAGATAACCCTCCAATATTTGCTAAAGAAGTAGTAGAACACCATTTATCATTATAAAAATTAATAAAAATACATGTACCAACCGTCCAAGAAATATAATCAAGTATAGCATAATAAAACTTCTTAATTCCAAGCCAAATAGATGAGGATCTATAAACCATTCTAAACTCGTATTTTGATTTAAGAACCCTAGCTTTCAGGAGAAAAGACCAAGGTTTGTTGCTATAAGCAAAGTTCTAAGCAAGCTTAAAAAGATATGCATTATTTTCATGACGAAGATTAATAATATTCAAACCTCCATTCTTAATAAGAGAACAAATCGTATCTCAATTAACGGTAACTATGCCTTTTTTCATAATATCACCAGTCCAAATAAAATTTTGACACCACTGCTCAACTTGCTTAGGAAGTGAAACAAGTCATTTATACATATTAAAGCTATAAGCTAGAAATCCAGTAATCACCGTATTGACCAACTTAAGAGATTTACCTTACCAAGATGCTAGCTTCAATTTGACCTTATCAGCCTAAGGTTGAAGAAATCGACACTTTGGAGCACCAACAAAGATAGACACTCTTTTATAATTGAAAGGCAAATAATCATGACTACAAGAAAGAATACGTTGAGTTTTGGTGACAAATCTTGTAGAATTATCCATGGTGAAAAAACTACTCTTAGAATTATTAACATATTTACTAGAAAAATAACCATATGTTTTAAGAAAAATACTCAAATTTCTAAGAGACTTATTATCCCCCTAGAGAAAACAAATATGTCATCAGTATGCAAAATATGAGATGGAGTGGGATAACCTTACAGACTACCATATGTAGAATTTTATTATCATTCACAAGCTTAGAGATACCTCTACTAAGAACTTTCTCTGCAAGAAAAAAAAAGTAAAGGAGACAAAGGATCACTTTGTCTGACAACTCTACTACAAGGAAAAAAAATCCACCAGACTGCCATTTATTTTGATAAAAAGCATAGCTGAACAGAGAATTGTACGAATTCAACCGACAAACGAGGGGTGAAAACCAAAGCGTGTCAAAACTAATAATAAGAACTTCCAACTCAAAGTGTCAAAGGCTTATGAATATCAACTTTGTAAGCCACATTACCTCCTCTAACCTTTTTAGAAAGCATGGTAATAACTTCAGAAGCAATACCAATACAATCCTTAATTTGTCTACCCTGCATAAACCCATATTGATTAGGAGAAATAATTCTAGCAGCCACAAGTGCAAGCCTATCAACCAGTATCTTGGAAATAATCTTAAATTTGAAATTAGCAACAACAATTGGCTTGTAATCTTTAATGGATTCAACACCCTAAATCTTAGGAATAAGAGATACCACATTACTGTTCATTCCAGGGAGAACCCAGTGTTGTTTAAAAAACTGTTGAACAACATTGCAAACATCCGTCCCAATAATTTCCCAGCAAAAATGATAGAAACCATAAAGACCAAGAGCACTATTACCACTAAGATTAAAAACAACATTCTTGATTTTCAAAAAATCAGGACATTTAATGAACATCATATTCTCCTCAGAGGAAACTAGCTCAGGAATATAAGTACCAATAAAATCTTCCATATTACTTGTACCCGGAACATTAGAAAAAGACTCAGCATAAAGATTTTTATAAAATTCCAAAATATGATCCTCAATGAGTTTAGGATCCTCAGTAACCTCATTATCAATTCGTAGACGATGAATCCCACTAGAATTATTTCTCCTTTTGACCACAGCATGGAAAAAAGAAGTATTTCGATCTCCATCTTTAAACCATAACATCTTAGCCCTTTCTTTCCAAAAAAAATATTGACAATGAAGAGCATGATCAAGCTCCTCCTTAGTAATCTTTTCTTGACAGAGAAACCCATCAATATCAGACAAACAAGCAGTCTCTAAGTTTTGTTGAATACCAAGGAGGAAGCCCTACTTAAGAAGAACTACATTATGAACATTATCAAAAATAAATAAATTATTCCAGTCTCGGAGCTCAATTTTCAACATTTTAAACTTATGTTGCAAAATAAATATCAGACAACCAACAACCTTATTAGCCCAAGAATCATGAATAAACTTCAAACATGAAGTGTTTTGAAGTTGCATAGGAAAGAAACGAAAATTGCTAACCTTCCTTAAAGAATTACTAGCAAGAATAGGGAAATGATCAAAACAATTTTTAACAAGAATCTGATAAGTACAAGAATCTCATTCATCCATATACACTCCATTACATAAAGCCCTATCGAGTCTTCTATGAATTCTATGCAACCCTCCCTTTCCATTACACAAAGTATAACAAGATCCGGTAAAAGGCATACAAGAAATATCATTAATATTAATCCAATCAAGGAATTCATTACCACCCATTTGTAGTCATTCGCCGAGAGCACAACATTAAAATCTCCCATAATACACCAAAGCCCTGTGAAGAAATTAAGATCCCTCCACAAAAATTGTCTGGCCAAGTATGTGTTAGCACCATAAACACCTGCAAAGCTAAAGCATTTATCATGCAGAAGACAAGTTACAAAATAAATTGATCATTGATCAAGAAATTTTGGACAATTTTAGGAACCAACAAACACCAAATCTTAGTAACTTTATTAACAATAGGAGACGTAGCCACCAAATGCATATTGTTCTCGCTGGTTGACTTCGAACAGACTGAATGGGCAAGCTCCTCTTCTACTTTGTCTCCAATTGTTGCTTCAAGGTGTCACTTCATTAGGACAAAGGGGCTCTACCTGTTGATCACACTCTGACGATCAAGTCAGTGAAAGCATTCAAATATCAAATGAAAGACCATTTGTGTGATGATGGTGTCACTTCATTAGGACAAAGGGGACTCTACCTGTTGATCACACTCTGACGATCAAGTTAGTGAAAGCATTCAATTATCAAATGAAAGACCATTTGTGTGATGATATGATAACTTGAATTGTGTTATCAAATGCAATTCATGTGTGATCACTTCTCTGTATCTTTCTCCATTAAATTTGTCATCCTTAAACATGATGATTTAATAGGAGGATCTTGTGCAAGCCTAAAGGGTTCATCTTGATCAGCTCAAACAATCTCGTTGTCTTAGTACCTATATTGAAGCACAAGTACATTTAGAGTGATCCACTTATATGAAGAACTTTGCTTTCTCGATTATGCTCAAACGCATGGACCTAAATGCAAATAAGGTTTTGTTTGCTCGTTGTTAATATAGCTTGAAAACATTGTAGCGTGAATGTTATTCTTGCAATAACATGTTGAACATATTTGAAGCTCAAATACATCAACATAATCCTTCCGTCCTTCAAAATCTTCACTTTCATTGAGATGGACTGGATTCAACTTATAAGAGATTTGAGTGTAGGTTGGTTTCGAAACACAAATCCAGGGGAGGGCAATGTTATTCCTAACTCCTACAATGATCATCTCCGTCAGACCTATTGGAACACCAAAATAAATAACTTCATTTGGTTTTGAACAATTATGCAGCTATGTAATTCAAAAATTACCTTCAACCTTTATCACATAATGGCTTATGCTTAAGAGGTTATATTTTAAGCATTCAACCAGCAGAACATCTTTAATCGTCATTGAACCAGTTGTGTCAAAATCTCCTAGAGCAAGAATTTTTCCTTTGTTATTGTCACAATATGTGTGACAAATCCATTTTCCTTTTCTTTAAACTTGTTGAACTTTGTTTTATCTCTAATCATATGTCTCGCACAAATGTTGTCAAGGTACCACTGAGAGTTGGTTATAATGATTGAGTTTTCCAAGTTACCTTTCATCATGCAACAAATTTCCTTTACTTATGTTCTTGATTCAACAATTCCTTTTTCAGTAAGGTTATCTTTGTCTTAATACATCTCTTCTAGTTTCATCCACATATCTTTTAGCATTTCTACAAGGAAATATTTTCATACAAATATTCATAGTAAAAGCAGAAAGAATGCTATGTTTTACCCTTGGTTTAACCTATTCTCTTTTATACTCTTTCTTTAGACAAAAAAATAATAATAATTTGCTCAACATGTTGTTAGTCGCAATAAAACTCCAATCCTTACAACCAATAAATTCCACAAATAATTCCATCCATCAAAAAAGTTCTCCACAAAACATGGATGGTTCTTTTTTTGGCCTCCTAAAAAAAAGATTTGGAAAAAATTTGAGAAAAAATCAAGATCTTTGTTCTAAAAAACTAACTTTGAGAACAGTTGTTAGAAAATAATGAATAATTTGTCTAAACCTCGATGGCGTAAATTGGTTTTTTAAATTTTTTTTAGAAAAAATTTCTTTTCTAAAGTTATCTTAAAATTATTTTCAAATTGAAAAAATTGTATGCAATTTCAAAGATGAATTGCTACATAATAAAAAAATAAGAAAAGAAATATTGCACAATGATTCAGACCAATAATATCCTACATCTAATCTCAGCTATTCAATCTTAGAATAGTTAGTTCCACTATCTTTAAGAAGATTTTACAAATCAATCAACTCTTAAACACTTTCAAAAAGATCACTACAAAAAAAAATTTATTATCGTGGGCCAAAAACGGAGGCTAAGTATGAAAAACCTACACAAAAGGGTGATTATCGTCGACATAGCGTTAATAAGAATTTTGAAGCTAATATACTCGACGTAAAGATATATTGGCGGGCGTGGGCGACACAAGGCGGGTGTTTTTTGCGTAGGTGAAGCGTGGGCTTAGCCTACAAGGAGTTTAGAAATTTATAAAAAATTGTGGGCTTCTTCTTCCTGCACCCCCACGTTTTTCTTCCTGCACCCCACGTTTTTCTTCCTGCACCCCCACGTTTTTCTTCCTGCACCCCACGTTTTTCTTCCTGCACCCCCACAATTCTAAATATTCCTAAAGTACCCTTGACCTATAATTTGAAAAGGGCACTCTCCTGGACTTGCATTGTAGCAGTTCGTCTTCATCACTGAAATATCAACTACTGTTGGGAGTCTTTGCAATTCTTCGGACCAAGGTGGAGCAATACAGAATGTTGCCGAAGTATTGTTTGGGTGTTAGAGGTAAGACTACAGTTTTTTTTTAAAGGCATGACGGTTATGGGGATTTCGAGGCTACTAGATATCAGGATCCGGTAATATATTCCGAATTTAAGAATCCGAAATTTAAGAATTCATGGATCCGAAATGCAATGATTTAGTTTTTTTTTTTTGTTTTGTTTGTAGAATCATGGACAATAGTCAAGAAATTGAACAAGAATTATATGATGGGGTTGATGTGTGGGATGATGATGAATGTATAAATGTGTTTACTACAGATGAGGTAAGGTTAAGTTTGTTAGAATGGATGGCTTTAAACTAGAGGGGGGGTGAATGGTTTAAAGAGGGATTTCGAAAACTTTTAAGTCAAGAATGAAATTATCTCAAGAAACAATTGATAAGGAATCCAGTTTGCCAA
>Ga0123341_1000151_pt1 | contig 33103 bp, 18 predicted proteins | sample Turbeapinknodule_FD_89959 | JGI IMG/M metagenome (GOLD analysis project Ga0123341, IMG submission 89959) | Root nodule microbial communities of legume samples collected from Mexico - Turtle bean Mexico pink nodule | ecosystem: Host-associated > Plants > Roots > Nodule | place: Mexico: Nepantla...
CTATTATACCAATGAAAATACTTTCTATAAATAAAACATAAGTTAACAAATTTACTGCACATGCATTTATGAGAAATTTTAAACCTAATTTTTTACCGTAGTCAAGATAAATGTTCCACCCATTACAAAACATCCAAGTAGTTACTTTAGGTATCAGGTATCCATTATGTATTATTTATTTTATCATTGATATATTACTTAATTAATATTTATGTAATAACTATAATATATAATTAACACTTTTAAATTTTTTATTTATTTAAATTAATATTTATTAAAATTTCATTTAATTTACCTTTTAAGAAGTCACCACGTGTGAATAGAAAAATTGTGGTGCTGTTTAACAAACTATATGCACAGAGCATATATATTTTTAAAAATAGAAAAATGCGTTCTCTTCTTCTGACATCACTTTTATCCTTGCAATAGTTATTACTTTCGTATATAAACAGTGAATACCTATTTAATTAAAAAATGATTATTATCTCTTGAACAATTATCTTTCAGTCTCTTAATTAATAATCTAATTGACTTCTAATTATGCAACTTATTTTAGCAGTTTCCTTTAACAAATAATATTTAGCTAACTATTTTGGAACCAATTTTGAAAAAAATGTGAGTGATAAAGAATAATCTTTAAAACGATATTGGAGAATCTTTGACGCAGAGAATAAAGATAAATGGTGACAAGGTGTCTAATCCTTTAGTGGTCCCAAAATACCCTAATTTATCTCCTTTAATAACAAAATTAATAACAACATTTTATACTATTTAATATCTTCCACTTCTATCTTATAATAATGTTAAAAAATATTGTAAAAGTAAAATAATAATAATTCATATAAGTGATATACTCACTCAAACTATAAAGCAAAAACACTAGAATCTCTCCCATCAAACTAGAAGGTGTTGGAGATCCCACATCGACTAGAAATTATAGTCTTTCATTGTATATAAGTGGGTGTAAACCTCAATCTTGTGAGTTGGTTTTATGGAGTTGAGTTATGATCAAAGTTCACTCCATAACATGGTATCAGAGTCATTTTCAAGTCTAGAAAGGATTTTTTCACAATATTATGTAATTTTTTTTCTGAATTTAACAAAATGTTAGAGAAATGGATAATTTGTGTTTGAGAAATACGTTTTTCATTTTTTTTTTTGGTAATGAAATAATATGTTTGATGTACCACTTTTTTTTAATTTTTATTTTATTTTTTCAGAAATCGTGTAATATTCTTTTGTGTTTTTTAAACGATTAATGGGCAAAATATGAAGGTCAAAATGATGTATTTGAAGGTTGTTGAAAACTATTCCCTAAAGTATTCTTGGTTCTGATTTTGGTGAGTTTAAGTTTCTTTTCATATGAAACTTTGACACTATTGAATAATGTGTTTGATACTAATGTTAATGTTGTCTAAATAACTTGATTATGTCTATTCAGCACAATAAAATTGTCATCTTAAAAAAGGTAACAACTCCTGAAAAATTATTTAGTGATTAATTTTTGTTAGATTTTCACCAAATTTTAACTAAATAATAATTTGTTGAGTTTTGTATAAATGAATAACACGAAAGTGAAATTATCATCTTCAAAATTTAAAATTTGGGAATCCTTAAGTGACCATAAAACTCTAAAGCAAAAACTTGATTTATTTATTCTACTTACAGAAGAGTCTTTTTGATCATGGCATTTGATAAAATTTTATATCGTCCTACCATAGATTTGACTCTTATCTACTTCCATTCATTTAAACCCTAGTTTTTTATTTTCAAAACAATAAGTCACATCTCATAATCAAATCACCAAGATATTTTCAGGAATTAGTCTGCCATTGATTGATGAGTTTGGTAAGTTGCAATAATATACAATGTTGTACATTCACCATGATATTTTAGATGCCACCAGAAAAGAAAAAGAAACATATGTATCTGGCTTACACTTAAAAAAACATTGCCCATAATTTCTGATGAATAGATTTTTTTTTTCACCATTGCATTGAACTTGTGAATATAATAATTTTTCTAGTTGAACAATTGGAATTATTGGAGCTAATAAAATGAATTTATTATGTGTAAAGAGAAGTTTAACATGATACATTAGTGATCGAACATTAGCTAATACATCTTTAATCATAATCTAAAATTTTAATTCGATCCAATAATAAAAGATTCATGATAATCATATAAATAGACACAGATTTAAAGAATAAGGTACATCATCATTCAATACTAATAACACCGAATTTCGAATATCAAATTTCACTTGAACGTTGAAGTGTCTTTTGCAGGTATCATTCGAGCATGGAGTTCACGAAGACGAGAAGCAAGGGAGTGAAAGGAGAGCAGAAAGACCATCTCAACGAGAAGAGAGGACACGTATACCGATAAAAAAAACAATTATTCTCTTGATTTCAACCCAAATTGAGACCAAATAATTTTTTTAATTATGAAATTGAAAAAGGTTAAAAGGATAAAGAAGTGGGAATGTTTAGAATTTTGAGAAGACAAAAGAGTGTTTAAATTTGGAAAAAAGAATCTTACAGAAGTTAGATGGGAGTAGGGTTTGAACTAATTTCCTTTTCAGGATGTACAATTCGTACACAATTATGCATATTAAACTATTTTGTAACTGTAGATAAAAATGAAAGTTGTAGAAAGATGGTGTGGAATAATCCTAATCCATGCCAGCCTGGCCAGAGATACCTCCAAGTAAAAATCACATGGCACGTGAGGTGCACGCGCTAGGGCGTGTTTGGTTGGGGCCAATTTCAACACGGTTTAGGGATAAGGAATCCAATTTTGCAGTGGACCCACTTTCGATATTGCCTCAGATTACGTCTGGAACATTGCACACAGCAGAAAGATGCCTTTTTTCCTTTTTTGTTTCTGTTTTTTTTTCTAAATGCTTTTTTATTGCTCAAAAAGACAACCTTTTACAACCGTTAGATTCCAGTTATCTTCAACAGAATTAAGAATCTCCCTCCCTCCACAAATTCCCCCTTTTTTTCTTTATTTATTAAGATTCACACCTTTATTTTTATTAATATTATTATTCATTGCTTAATATAATAATTGTTATTGAATTTAATAATAATATCTTATTCTTATCTTAACCATGCAGTTTGAATTGTTCCCTCCGGTTTCCCGCATCTCCACTGCTTTTGTCGGATGCTTACAATCAAAGAATCCACACCTACAAACAATTCACCCCAATTTCCAAAAATACCCTCATAACAATTCTATATCCTCACCACATCCCTTATTTACCCATCTCCTAAAAACACCATTTTCATTCATTAGATCTTAAAAAGTTTAAAACTTTTAAAAAAAATCTCCCCCCTTATAAAAGTACTTCTTTATAAAATGGAAAAGGATTAAACTTTAAGCAGAAGGGTTACTTTATTTTATGGAATAAATTTAAATTATTTTTTTAATGCAAAAGGTTAGCTTAGATGACACTAACTAGTCAATCAGATAGATATAGCACATTTAATTAACAGGTTAATTATAGGGTCAAATATGATACTATTGAAATCAATGTGCTTTTGGGAAGGGAAAATTGGGTAAAAACAGACTAAATAATTTTTAGCAGAAGGAGTGTAGTGTAATAAGTGACCTTTCCATTTGAGATGTGTGCACAATTGTGCTTTGTTTTTTCTAGGTATAAAATAAGTTAACAGTAATGAAGTGTGAACTAAAATAATGGTACTAAAGGAGGTGGTGAGATATTAAAATTTCCAAGAATGGTGAAGTGCAGAATGGTAATTTTGTTGTTGGCGTAGCTTTCTGATATTGCTTGGTTATTATTATGTTATTCCCTAAAGCAGTCAAAGGGGAATCCTTATTCCAATGAAAGTAATGATAGCAAGGAATTGGAAAAGAAGGGGGTCTTGGATCATGAGTTGCAAGGATCTTTCAAATTTCAACTCAGAACAAAGTATTTGATTAGGTCAATTCAAGGAGGAAAAATAAAGGTGGAAACAAAGTGGGAAATATGGAATTTTGATTCTTGGTGACAAAGACAAGGTGGTGTGGTGGGTGAGGGGTTACTTGACCTAGTGGTTTCTGGAAGGGTAGCTGTAGCTAGTTGCCAACCAATCCTCCAAACTTTTATGTCCAAAGCAAAGCATAATCTATTTTCAGCAGATACTCTTGAAATAGGAATCCAATAAATGGTATCTGTAACAGTTACTTGCCCAATTTTCACACTTTTCTACCTCTATCAAGCTAGCTTTCTTCACAAAACAAAAGGGTCACTGATTTTGGTTAATTTTATGACCAAAACTTTCTTGTTAACTACTGATATAATATGTACAACTTGTGTTTTTATGTGTCTGGTTTAGTAATAATAATCCTCTCACTACAGAAAACAAATCAACATTATCTATGAATTTAGATCTGCACAATCTGTAAAAGTAAATTTAACATTAGGATATTACAGGTAATGGTATAAATTTGATAGATTCTTGATTGGTGATTTCATGAGGAAAAAGTGGTTAGATTAACTGAAGGTCAGCTTCAACTTTACAATAGGTTCAGTGAAGAGGGCAATTTGGTTTGAGTTGGAAGAAAGTTAGAGAAGGGAAACTTTGTGTTTGATTGGATCCAGAGAACATAAGATACCTTATATAAGAGCTTTAGACAAATTCTCCCATCCAACTACCAAAATAAGAGCATCTTTCACGTGATGACAAGCTCATATTCATGGGTTAATTGCATTTGTGTCAGTCTTTCCCTCTCCCCCTTCATGAAGGCATCTATTTGTCCCCAATCCATGTGATCATAATAACAAGGGCCTTGATTTTTTGCCCCTTTCTCATGGAATCTTTTCAAATAATGACTCATAGTACATCTAACATTTTTCACCACTTTGTGAACCTGGTTTTGGCTTTTAGAGTTTGGTGTCCTTGTCTTCTTTTAGAGATTGTTTTGTTTCTGACATTATTATTGTTGCTCTTGTTTGGCCCTTGCAACAAATCCACTTATTCTCATCTGTCACACACACACACAATACATCATGATTCATCATTAGCTCTTATATCTCCTCTTTCCTCCTTTTCTAACATGTTAATCACCTCCAAACTTTTTAATTCTTCAAACACAATCTCTCCACATCACCATCCATAAGCCTACAACTTCCCACACATTCTCTTACAATTTCAAACTTCCTCCTTCTCTTACACAATGATGGACTATTATTCTATAGGCCATTCTATATATATAAAGAGTGATAAATAGAAAAGAATGGAACAATCTCATACTCTATCCATCAAATTTGTTTCTGACAAAAGTTAATCAGCAAAATTGCAGTGGTGCCAGGACAATTTGTTTTCCACAAAAATAAGGAGTGTCTAAGGTTTCATATATGTCTTTGTGGGTGAAAAATATGTGTCGGACCCGATGAACTAGTGTCGGTCTCGGTGACTAACTCACCGGGTCAAAAAAATATTATAAAATATGCAATAAGTGAGTCATAACGATATTTTGTGAGTTATAACCGTATTTCGTGAGTCATAAATGATATTCTGAAATACATGAAAAATATCTCCGATGAATTAATTATGGAATGAAACATGTCTTCATTACTAAAGAACCTCAACTCATGTCACTTAATAACTGATACATGACCCATGATCGCCAGGGTCCATAACCAAGTGTATATAAATAAGATCCTTCATGAAGAAATAAGGAAAGTTTTTCCCATTGACCAAAACACACTCTTAAAACTATAGTACTTATTTGAACATCGAAACATCTTTTGCAGATAACTCTCGACTGACCGAGCATCAACATTTGAGGAAGGAGACTTGAAGCAACTAGGAGATTACCGACACATCAGTAATTGTACGCCAAGTCACAGGTACTATCCGGCCCGATCTAGGCCCCTTTATCTATACAGTAATAGTATGTGTATATATTTATATTTTGTAAGTGAGAAAGTTTGACTGGGAAGGAAAATTGCAGTGGATAATTATGAGGAATGAATTTTACGCTTGATCTGTTGCTTCATGCGCATAACCAACAGTATAATGATAAGTGTTGTTATTCTCACAACGTGATGGTGCACTGAGACAGCAAAAGGGTCACTTTCCAGTTCAAGAATTTGCATTATAGCTTCCATTAGAAGAGTATTGCAGACTCACATTTTTATTTTGGTTGCTTTCGGACAAATATTCAACCATTATAATTCACCCATCCCAAAAAAGCTTTTTAAGATAACAGTAAAATCAATTGAAACCTGCATGCGTTTCTGCACATTCATTGCATAAATATACTACTTTCTATATTTTTTCAATGTATTTTGCTATTGTTTTATCTTAAGGGTATTGAAGAAAAAATTAATATTTTTTAGGGTTAACGTAATTTTTTTTCCTGTGTATTAGTTTCAGATTTTTTTTTTTAAAAAAAGAGACAAAAAATTCCTTCTAAAGTCATGTCAAAATTCTGAATTGAAATTTGAAAATTCGTGATATTCATAGATCCATTAGCCATAAAAAAGACCACGAATAAGATTCAAACTGTGACTTGGCAAAACTTGGTAAAGCCATTATCGTTACACTATGAAATAATTGGAAACGTGTACGAAAACGCATGTAAGAAATAATCGAAATTAAGGTCTCATTTATTAAACAGATGTTAAGGAGTTTAACATGGGATAAAAAAATAAAATAAAATGAGATAATTCAGGGTGTCACAATTTTTATATAAAAAATTCCAAATCAAATTTCTTAACACCTAATCAATTGGAGATCTAACAGACATTATAACACATCAATCATAATAACATATCATATCAAGATACACTAACACAACAAAATACAATTATAACCGTCTTTAAAAAAAAATCGCATTCTTAAGACAAGACACAAAATTTTAAATTTTTAGATCTTTGCCAACAAACATAAACAAGTCAAACAGCCAAGAACGAAAATGAAAAGAAAATATATTATGAAATTATTTCAAACACGAAAGCACATAAAGAAAACAAGAAGATCTTTAATTGACTTTTTTTTCTCTATAAAGCAATCCACAATCACGTTGAAATATATAGAGTATAAGAAAAATATAAAAAATAGAAAAATAGAGAAGAATAAGAAAGTGTATTTTGTGAGAAATTTATATGATGAAAAGAAAAGAAAAAGTGGAAGGAGCATGGTTGCAATTGGAGGAGAGTGGCGTGACGGTGGCAAATGATGAGAAGAAGAGAAAAAGAGAATCGGTTCGCCGCATACGTAACGGCGGTGCTTTTACGTTGGACCACTTTCTCTTCATGGATTCTCATTATGATTAACAGTGAGGTCTTATTGTTCTTCCCTATTTTTCTCATTTTTTTAGTGTATACTTTTGATAAATTATGAGAAATCTAATTAATTTGACAAATTATTCAAAACATTTTTTAGTGTATAATGCTTTTTTTTTATTAATTATGTAAAATATAAATGTTTCACAATTATGCAAAACAGATGAATAATGATATTTGAGACATTATTTATTTTAGCATTCAATACTTTCATAATGATTTTATTTTTATAACATCTTATTAGGTTATGAGAAGAGTTTGTATGTAAAAATTATCTTTTATTTCATACTTTTAAATAATGTAAAATAAAGATTTATAACTGCATAATAAGACATTAAGATTTTGATGTAATCTTTAAGAGACGACAGAATATAATTAATTTAAAAGGTGTTAGAGAATTCAAACTCATTAGAACAAAATTAATAGTGACCGAATGACTAACCACAAGTTAGATTTGTGACATTTAGCAAACTAAAAAGAAGAATAAGAATAAATTGTAAAATGAAATAGAAAATGGATTAAATAATATAAATGGATAGAACACACTCCCTTCAAGAAAAACCCTAAAGGATAAGAGTCATGCAAATTTGTCACTTGAAAAAGTTTTTCAAGATAAGAATCAAAGCAAGAAAAGAGAACTCTTAAGAATCTCAAATATGACTCACGAGAAATTTTATTCAACCTTCAAAAATGATTTTAGAAGAAGGAATGTCATGGCATGGGAAGAGACACTTTCATGTGTCTTGAAAGTTTAGAATCGTAAGCGCATTTATTAGGCTAATTAAGACTAACTAATCTTATAACAAAAACTTAGTTAACTATTAACTAAACAAAACACATGTGCGACTCCTTAAATTAAGAAAAAGATATATGGATTATTCCTTAATTTGATTCAATTAAGGAGTTAGTTCCTAGATTTAAGGTGAAGCACATGAGTTACTCCAATAGATACAAAAATATGCAATCTTGAAAGGTCCAAGTGAATGGGTTTCAACCATCATATGACTTGAAAGTGACATGTGTTGGTTACAAACTCTGCATGTGTCCCTTCATATTTTAAAGGTCATCCACAATGTATCCTTTGAGAGTGTCTCTTGAATTATAAAATATTCCAAGAGAATAAAGAAATATTCTATAATATAAAAGTTACAAAAATTAATGTTTATATATTTTTTTCTTCTAATTCTTTTAGTTTGTCTCTTGTGAATCTCCTTTGGAATCTTTTTCTTTATTCTTTTCTTTCAAATACTTCTTTTATTTATTCTTGAAGTTCCTTTTCTACTTCTTCATTAGATTCCTCTCCACTTGTTTATGTCAAACTCCAAAACAATTAGTGTCTTACAACAATATAGAAAATGGTAGTAGACAACTTGGAGACGATGAGAAAACAATATCAAGTCGAGCTCAAAATCTTACAAGACAAAATCAAAATGTTTGGGAAAGAAATCACAAAGAAATTCAACACATTCATGTAATTTACATTATGCCCAAGGAGACTTTAGCACTCACACTACCACAAAATATTAATATGAATTTAATGACATCATTCTACATTTGGGAGAGTGAAGGGTATGTCTTCATTTGAGGAAAATTCTCTCCACTGAGGAGAGAACATGTGGACTTTTATGTCATCCTCGTCTATTTTCCTATTTACACACTCTCTTTTCCTATTTACACCATACTCCTTTTCTCTATTTGCACCCTACTCTACTTGGCCAAAAATAATTTCTAACTACTGTGTACAACTTTTACAATGCCAAGAAGAAGAAAAAGACAGTTTTGTGACAATATGATTTTACAAAAAAAAAATTTGATCTTTAATATTTGTAGCTTGCTAAATCCTCCTCTTAAGTGTTTATCACTCTTTCTTTTGAACTACTGGTTTGTAAAAAGATACATAGCAATGTTAGTCAATCTTTTCCAAAGATCATAGCTAAGAGATAATTTTCATCTCAAGAGGTCAATAAAATTCAAAATTAAGAAAATTAAACTCAAGATATTAGAGATGAGACAAACTCAAAGATTATCTAAAAATTAAATAGAAACAAGAAATTAAAAGTTATCAATAATGAATTTCCTAGATAATAGGTACTAGATTGGATTAAGAAAAAAGAATTGACCAAATTTCTCAATTCTCAAAAGCAAACTTCTAATCACAACTATTCACCAATTTCACGAAACAGTTTGCAGATTTTACAAAAATTGCCTCTGCTTTGGTTCCAATAAGATCAAATCAATGCACTAGAATTCTGCACCAAATCTGCACAGCTGAATCAAAGTACACTCACAAATTGAAAACAATTTTCGTCAAGGTATACAAATGCATAAAACTAATTCAATCAAAATCCAGCAGCTGCCATTTACACTGCATCAAAACAGTGTATTCAACTAACAGTTGAATTCTACAATAAAACATCTATTCCAGCTGCACCAATTCAACTCTCGCTGCAGCTAAAACAATTGTAATTTCAACCAACACTGAATCAAATAACTGCACCAACTTCTCAAAGAAAATTTGCACAGCTAGACCAACCAACAATTTTCAGCAAAATTAAAAACGTTATGTCGAAAGTCACTACAGCTGTTACTGTAATTTTGTTCCAGCAAACTCCAAAACCAGATAAACAAAGAAACTTGATTCCGAAAGAACTGCACTGAATCAATTTATCAAACACCTTCTCTGCATGTTGCCAATCGCAAACTCTGTAACTGATTGAACATGGTGGAAACAATTAACAATACACCGCAACGAAAATTCACGTTGAATTACCTCCACCGAAAGCGTTCTTTGCTTGAGAAATCAACTTCTCTGTTTTCAATCTTCCAATTCCAGTTTCGACTCCACCTCCGGCGCCTTTCGTAGTTGAAGACGAGGCCACATGCGCGAAGCCTGATTGTGGTTCCATAAGAATCGCCGTTAGCTCCGATTTTAACTTTTGCGAGACTTCTGGAAATCTGGTTCAATCATTGAATTCAAACGATTTATACTTTTCCAATCATCTTCGCCGTTCACCGATTCCGTTCGCCGGAAATCGCAAAACCTACGTTCGTGATTCTTCCAACACCGCACCACTTCCATTTGCACCGTCACCGTTCTCCAAAAACAACTCTCCAAAATCGCTCCAAGAAATTAACACAAGACGAACACAGAAAAAAAAAAAATCGCAACCAATTCGCACCAAAAATCTCAGCAAAAGAGGAACGCACCACTGGAAAAATTCGATTCAAATTGCAAATGGAATAAAGTTTTCTATTGCACCACTAGAATTTGCTTTTCGCACCACAGATCATGAAATTTGGAAACAGATCTAGATTACTGTTCACACCACTAGATTTCTTTTCGCAGCACATAAATTTTTCGAAATTTTGGAAACTGAAATTTAAAGAAGATAATGGAAACTAATGATTTAGTAGCAATAAGAACTCAAAAATGAAAATAAAAAACAGTGAAGAGCTCTAATCTATGTGAGAATTTGAAAAAAAAAAATCAAAAAGCACCACTAGTGGAATTTATGACAGTTTTTGGACTAAAAATTTGAGAAAGTAGAATATTCCTACAACAGATATTGATTATATTTTAAATAAATTATATATTAATTCAAAATTATATCAGATCATTTGTTTACATTTGTGTTTGTGATGTGATATGATATATTAAACTAAATTAATCATACTTGCAAAACTGATTTATAATATTGTATTCAATACAATTTTAAAGAAAAATTAACATTAAAAGATAAGTAACACATAGGATGATAAATTTTGTTACATCTGTCATTGAAAGTGTTATAAATTTCTGAGAAAGTATATATTGATAATGGATATAAAGACAGTTACTCTTAGAATTGTGATTGTATTTTACAGATATAACAATGGGCAATACAAGATTTATCGTAACATATAAAAATATTACAAAATAGTTCTCAAGTGTCGCCAAAACCTATTTTTAGAACAATTATATCAATAAATATAAAAAAATTGTTATAGTTTTCATTCTTCCCCTATAATGTTTTTTATCGGTGAAAAATTATACTACCACTAAACCGGTCGGTACCAGATAAGTCATGTCATTCGATTTTGTGACCGATCGATTATGTTAGACTGCATTTAGAATAGTTATAATAAATAGTAGTTAAGGCAATTACAGAGATTTTCTAAGAATCAGGAGCACATTCCACCAAATTCGGATAACTTTTCGATAAATTAGAGAACCTCCCTAGGAACAAGTTAACACTGATGATAGATTCGGTTTAGGGTTTAGGGTACATGACCAAATACTATAAATAAACCATCTACAAAGGAGTAAAGTACGTTTTTATCAAATACATCATATATTCTTATATAGAGTGATAGATAATCTTACAAGTTAACTCCCAACTGAGTAAAAAGAAAACAAGAGATACCGAAGGATCAAAACATGTTACATCCAGTTTCATGTACTGTGTAGGTACTATCAGTCAATACAAGTATAATCACAATTAAGAGTTGTATATAATTTGTAATAATAAGAAAATAGTATTAGTAATTGTAAAGATAAGGTATAAAAGGTTGTATGCACAAAATGTGAAGAGAAGAGAAGACAGCATATAACAGAGAAGCATCTAGAGAGAGACAGTTCACGAGTGTGTCACCGCCAAATTGCAAGTACTGCTATGCTACTGATACTACTACTCTATGCATATGCATATGCATGGTTACTCATTTGGGTTGGTGAAGGTTTCACGGGGTGGAACCATTTCTGGTCTCTTTCTTCACCCACCTACTCTAAATCCACTGGCCCACACCCAACCACGTCAAACCCTTTCTGCTTTTGCTTCTTCTTCAAAAACACTTCTTTTTTTAAACCAAATGGATCCCTCTGCTATCACTGTTGTGCCAGGAATGGATATGCCCATCATGCATGACAGTGATCGCTACGAACTTGTGCGTGACATTGGTTCTGGCAACTTCGGTGTAGCCAGGCTCATGAGGGACAAGCTCACCGAGGAACTTGTTGCTGTTAAGTATATTGAGAGAGGTGAAAAGGTTTGTCATCTACCTTCTCTATCCTTCTTTTCCTACTTATAACGCAAATCAATCCACTAACTAAATAACTAACTAGACTTGGCTCAGCTCTAGCACAAGAGGCTAGTTTTTCGTAACCAACCTGTATCGGTCGGTACTGGACAAGTCAGTCTAAGAACTTCTTAAAATAGTAAAGACAGTTATAATAACAATTAAAGAATCACAGAATCTCATTCATGTCCCGAAATATACAGAAAATAGCTAAACTGATTAATTAAAAGGTGTTACAAATGTTTGATTCTATCTCAATCAGGATGGCTTCCGAAACCAAAAAATAAACGTGCATGTCAATCAAGTTTGTGCTTGTATGTGGGGTGGAAGTCTGGAACTGAGTGTGTGAGTGAGGATTTTTATTCTAAAGGGGTGATATGTTTTAGATTTTGATAAGCTGCTTTCTTGGGAATGGTTTTTCGTATGATTTATGAGTGTTTTGATTAACTAAAGATTCTGATTTCAAGGATCACTTGTTTTGGTTAACTGAGCTTCTTTGTAGTTGCTTTCATAGAATTCGTGTTATTGTTGTTACTCCTTTTGGCTACTATAACTCAAGTTGAACTTTTGGTTGTTATGATCTCCTCAATGTAAAAATCTGGATAATGCTCATTTCTTAACAGATAGATGAAAATGTACAGAGGGAAATTATAAATCACAGATCTCTGAGGCATCCCAATATTGTGAGGTTCAAGGAGGTGTGTGAACTCCTAATGTCTCATCCTATTTGTTCCTATCTTAGAAGTATTGTAATTAGTGCTTTGCTTATGTGACTTTAGGTTATATTGACACCAACACATTTGGCAATTGTTATGGAATATGCTTCTGGAGGAGAGCTATTTGAGCGAATATGCAATGCAGGGAGGTTCAGTGAGGATGAGGTTCTCTCAAATGTTACATTCATTCATTTGTGTAATGCCACTGCATATGCCTTTAATCTCTGCAATTCTATGCTGCAGGCACGCTTCTTCTTCCAACAACTTATATCAGGGGTTAGCTATTGTCATGCAATGGTACTTGAGTTCACCACATGTAGTCTTTTATTTTACAGTAATGATACTTTTACAACCTGCTCCAGTATACAATCTGTAATTGATGATATGAAGAAAGATTATTCTCGTCATTTTCATAAACTAGTGCAAGTTTTAAGCAAAAAAATATAATTGTAAACTGGTGCAAGTCTCTTTATTTTACCAGTTATTTTTAGCTCAGAAGGTATCATGAGATGTGTGACTTACATTTCTATGTTTGATGGTGTTCTTTAATGAAGCAAGTGTGCCATCGCGACTTGAAGTTGGAGAACACATTGTTGGATGGTAGTCCAGCTCCTCGTTTGAAGATTTGTGATTTTGGCTATTCAAAGGTAAAGTTCATTATCTATATATTCGAAAAATTAGAACAGATTCTCCCTCTTTAGTGTAACTACAAAACGGGCACTTGTGGAAAAAATAAACAAATAAAAGAAAAATATAACAAAATAGAATAATGACACCGAGAATTTTTAATTTGAGAAAACATTCTTAACTTAGGGAATTAAAACTCACGAAACCTAGTTAAGAAAATGTCTTCATTATAAAAGTAGGATTACAATATTTGTTTCTCTCACTTTATGAAGATAACACTCAATCCCACCTAACAAGGATAAAATACAATGTCTCTGTAGCTTCTTACTATAATTTCTAATCACACTATGGTGGATATTTATTCTCTCATTTACTCTCTACGTTGCTCTTCTCACTTGTTTGTCTTACTTTTCCTCACAAGTTCCCTTTATATAGAGAATGAGAGTAAAACTTCTTCGTAAAGAGATAGTGGATAATTAACGATTATCACATTTTCAAGAGAGTTACAATTCCAAGACTTTTGAAATGGTCATCATTGAATATGCATTGGTCATGATATCCCACTAAATTAAGGAGAAATTTCCAACACTATATTACTATTTTATTTGTAGAGAGCTTCATGTTTATAGTATGTATCTGCATTCCAGGATGTGGTGATAAAATTTCAACTGGGCATTGTTTAGAAAGTTAATCAGTTTGTAGATTTTCTCCAAGTCCAAGGTCAAGAATGTCTAGAATTCTTTTTTTCTGACATTTTTTTTTTCATATAAAAGACATATCTGACATTTGTTGATAACGGATAAATTTGCATTACCTATGCATCTTGATTGTGGTACTTCTTCAGTCCTCAGTGCTACATTCTCAACCAAAATCTACAGTAGGAACCCCTGCATATATCGCTCCAGAAGTTTTGCTTAAGAAGGAATATGATGGCAAGGTATGTTGTAACTTCTATCACTTGAAAAATTCAACTAACTTGTGCTGTGAAGATGTTGTTCATTTAGGTTGAGTTTTTATAGATAGCTTTTTATGTTCATAAGCTTATATATAGACCTTTGTTTCATAGAATAAACGCAGCACTGCAATCTGAATTGTTTACTTTATACTAATATTGAGACTCACTTTTGAGTCAGATTGCAGATGTGTGGTCTTGTGGGGTGACCCTATATGTCATGTTGGTGGGTGCATATCCATTTGAGGATCCAGAGGAACCTAAAAATTTCCGCAAGACCATACATGTAAACTAACTGCACCTATTTTGAATCAAATGTGGTACTTTTATTGAACTACTTTTCCTAAACTGATGCATGTTGCTTGCAGAGGATTTTGAATGTTCAGTACTCAATTCCAGACTATGTTCATATATCTTCCGAGTGCCGTCATCTCATATCAAGGATATTTGTTGCTGATCCTGCAAAAGTCAGTTTTTCGTTTCTACATTTGTTTAACTTTCATGCATTATCATGGTTAACCAATCAACCCATCAGAAATAGTTATGAATGAGTTTTAAGCTAATTATTATAATAGCCAACAAACTGATCTCCTTTTATTTGGTATTTATGAGGTTCGGACACTCCTTTTAATTGGCAAGTGTGTCGGACACACATATTGGACACTCACTTGAGCGCTTGATAATTTCAGTTAGCTCCTCTTCAATATTCACTTCAAAATAGTGTAGAAATTTAGAGATTAAAATTGCATAGGATAATGGAAGTCACTTAACCTCATAAGTGCCTTGAGTTAGTTTCAAGCTTAAGGATCAATAAATCCTAAACCCTAAACCCCAAATAAGAATTAGTGAGAGAAAATGAAGAGAGAAAGGAAAGAAGAGATATACATAGAGAGGTGGGGGCACCGACACTCGTAGGATGCATATAAATGAAGTGTCCAATTCAAAAATATTTGTTGGATTTCTGACAATTTGAACATGATTCTAACACAATTTTAAAAAGAAGAAATACATTAATTTTTTCAAAATTCAAATTTATTGTATAAATTTTTACTGTGATTATAAAAATAAAAAATAAATCCTTTTGAACCAACCATGAAAAACTTCTTTCTGCTAAAAAAAATTGGAAATACTTGTACACATAAATCTTTATTATCAATTTATATAATTCATAATTATATAAGATCTGTGTCCTCATATCCTACAGTTTAGAGATTATACATATTTCTGTATCCGTGTCTGTACTACATATGTTGGTGTGAAGGATGATGAGATTGACATTTAACATAGGACCTAAAATTGTTTGTACAACAGAGAATAAGTATTCCTGAGATCAGAAACCACGAGTGGTTTTTGAAGAACCTTCCAAGTGATCTGATGGATGGGAATACGAAGAATGAGTTTGAGGAGGGTGATGAACCAACACAAAGCATTGAAGAAATCATGCAGATAATCAGAGAGGCTACAATTCCTGCAGCTGGATCTCAGTCTCCCAACCATGATCTTACTGGTAGCTTGGATATTGATGAGGACATGGATTCAGATCCTGACCTTGACTTAGATAGCAGTGGAGAAATAGTGTATGCTATGTAAGTTGGTGTTCATTGCTTCTCAAATATGTACAAATATACTTCACTTTCTATCATGAAAGATTGTGTCATGGAATTTTCCTTATAGTGGGACAAATCCACCTCCTTCAATTTAAGTTGTATTTATCATCTTACCTCCTTACTTGTTTTTATCTATAGTTGGGTTGGGTTATTTTTATGAAAAATAGAGTTTCACAACTTATATTCTTTATTCCCCTCTTATATTCTAAACATCTTCTTTCATATCATAATTGAATATAAACCGCTTTACTTATAATCTTGTCAACAATTACTATATATAATGAATGCTGCATTACAGAAATGATGTGTATTTTTAATGTGATTTTTATCTTTTAACTACATTAACTTGTTATGCTTATTCTGAATTTTGAGCCTAACCAATCAAATAAAATGATAAAATGATGTGTGTTGTGTGTACTTATATTTTCCTAGATGAAATGTGTACTTCTCACGGGAATCACCAAATATAAAGCTATTGAAGGGGATGAAGAGAAGTGAATCAACTATGTTGTTTTGTGCTGAATCATACTCAGGTAATCCGTGAAACATGACTTTCTCTGAAGGGCTACTATCAAAATTTAAAAGATAGAAAAACTTATGTAATTTTGGGAGCATATTCTGGCCCTTAGCCATTTTAGCTGAACCTGTACTGCTTGAAAATTCTGTTCCAACTTTAAGTCTGAGAGATAACATTATTAGAATTAATCATCATATCTGAAGTATTGTCCGCTTTAGAGATCGGTGTTTCATCACAATTTTGTTCTTAAAAAACATCTTAATAAATTAAAAGAGGAATAAGTATATAAACTGTCGACTCCTCCTTAACTATGCGGAGTATATTTATGGTATCAGAACACAAACAAAATGGATGCTCCTATTTTTTGTTTGCATGTTTATTTAGAGTAATATTTGTGTCCGGTTCTGTTTTGCTTCTAGTTACAAAATGTTATGTTATTCTCTATTAATAGGTTATGTACCGAACAGGATCGAAAACTTTTGTTTGATTTTACTCATATTTAAATATAAAAAATGAAAAAAATATTTTTTCAAAATAAAAACAAAATTGTTTTCATAATGTTACATCCATCTTCAAAGTGGACTTTAGGCCTAACTCAATCCCATAAAACCAGCTCATGAGGTTGATGTTTGCATCCATTTATATATAATGAAATGTCTTTATCTCTAATCGATGTGGGATGTCCAACAATATAACATGTCTTCCTCCAAGCACTTCCTACACTTTACAACCTAACATATCCAATATGTCTTGCATAATTCATACTTAACAATTGCCCTTCACCTTAAACATGTTTTGATTCTGAAACATTTGTTAGTCTGACTTTTCAATTGACCAAGAAACTTTCAACATCTAGTAATAATAAATTGTAGACAAGGAAGATTACAAATTCGAAGTCTACGACTACACTCTCCCCAAAACTTCTCTCTCAAATTATACCCTCGAGAAAAAAATATGGAAGGAAATGTTGTGAAACATGCTCACATACTGTTGAATTAGTCTTTGTTATGAACTCCATTAAATTATCATAATGGTTTTCATGTTCAGACTGCATAAATTCATTTCATGGATGAAATTTGACATGTATATTGGTGAAAATATAGTATAATTCAACTGAATTGAAAAAGATTAAGATTCTATAAAAAAAGTTTAAGACAATAGCTATTCCAGACTTGACCAAAAAGTAAAATTTTCGTAACTTATTCTATCTAATAAATTTCAATGTACATTGAATTTAACTAATCCAACTTAAGCCATAAATAAAATATACGAAATTTTATATAATGCAAAGGCTTTGAAAAAATAATTTCTCTTTGAATTGCTTTCTGACTGTGTGTAAAGATTATTTACACGTAGATTGCTACATACACGTTATTTACAGGATAATTAAAGAATATGACATGAATGGCTAAACTAAACAACAACAGAATACAGTAACACGTTTCACTATCTATCAAAACTGGAAAGGAATGGCGCTAGGGATGCCCTTGGTGGTGTTAAACGATTCTCTTCAGATCTCGAGTTCAGAGGAGAAGTTTGTGGCATGAGCTCGGATAATCGGATCTTTTCCTTGATAATTTTATTCTGTGTAGAAAAGTAAGCAAAATGTTCTTTAAATTTGACATAGAAGGCTTCGCAAACGAATTACTCTCTACTTAGTGTATAGTGTTCTTACCTTAAACTTCAAATCTTCTTGTTCCATTTCAAGAGTAGTTATCCTATTCTTGATCTCCTGTAGGGCTTCCTCAGCCAGAGAAGGATTTATGTCCGATGTTGGTCTTGATATTCCAGCCACCTGAAAGTGAAGCATAAATAAGGTTGTTTAACAAACCACAGACTTTGTTTTCATTGCATTGGAGAGGTTGCAAGAAAAGGGTGCAACAGAGCAAGAAGCATAAATCATTGTCCTGACCTTAAGAACATTTGTGGACAACCTCAGTAATTGCTGAGCTAACTCTACTTTCTCCTCCTCGATCTCCTGTGACATTATTCACTCAAATAATTAAATTTGAGTTCTGTTATTAAGCTACTCGGAGTACAACACATTACTTTTTTGTAACTGACCTTCAGTTTTATCATCAGACGTTGTTCCTCGTCAAAATTAATACTGGTTTTCACGCCAGCAGAAGAACGAAGACGAGCAAGGTCTTCTTTGACGCGGGAAAGGAAGACCTCTGCCCTCCGAAGTTTTGCGCTGAGTTCTTCGTTCTGTGTCTTTAACTTGTTGTTTTCCTCCTGTTGCAAAATTCCACGATCAGTCTCAAGATTGAATCCAGCGAATAGAATTATATTTTAAAGATACCTTGACAATTAAGAGAAATGAAATTTTATAATTTTTTTTCTTAGTAATATTTATGAGGAAGAACTATATAAAAATAAATATAGTTAGTACTAAATACTATATTTAGATTAAACAGGTTGACAATATTATCTCTAGTGCTGCAAAATTAAGGCAGGAAGCAAAAAGACAAAATCTGCTTGAACCTTTAGCAAAGTAAAAATCTTACCTTAATTTTAGCATGATGATGAATACGCTGCTGAAGGTTTTGCTGACCAGACAACTTTTTAATTTCCTCCTCCAGTTCTAGTACTTTATTCTTCTTACTTGTATTTTCCATCTGCAGGAAATGAGAGAACCAAGCTCGTCAATTAGAAATGGAAGAAAAGTAAACAAACCGCACCAAAAACAAAGAATAAAGCTTTAATATTCTACCTTCAGCATTTCGTTTTCTGTTTTTAGCATTTGGTCTCGCTGCCGAAGGTTTTCCAATGCAATTTGTACAGCTACCAATTCCGCTTGTTTCCTATCCATTTCTAGCAGCCATCTGCCATGTAGGGGGATTCAGATTTGTAAGAATTTTTACGTATACAGAAAAGAAAAGCTATAAGATTTGATTCTCAAACCCTAATCTCTCAAAAGAAGAAAAAGAACGTCAAATTTAAATACCCCTGTCTCTCCTCAATGAATTCATTCAGCTGCTTCTTAAGTTTAACGACCTCCTGTTCCAGAAATGAACACCAATTCAGATTAACTAAGCTCCAGCATAATAATATCACAATCTAGTCGAAAGTTTACACTACCTTGTCTTGGGGGTCTAGAGTAAGAAATTGAACTTTCTCTGTAATATCCTGCGCTTGCTCATTGTCGAAGAGTGACTACATAAAGGAAATTAAATTAAAGATGGGAGTCATTGGGTGAATATCATAAAACTAAATATTCTTTTCTAAAAACATTTTCTGCTTCCATTTTTATCTATTCCATTTTTTACCATATACCATTGCAAAGTGCATAATTTCCTGTCAGAATAACGATAACATGAAAGTTTGATTTCCCTGTGGATACGGAAAATGAAATATTTTTAGACATTGAAAGAGAAATCGCTAAAGAGGTAGATGAACTTACCACACAAGTGGTCATATCCAACTTTACTCCAAGTAAGTCTCGAATTACATCATGGGTCATGCTCTCGGCAGATGCTAATTTGGCATTCAGTGCAAATATCTGGAAAAGAAAAGTAAAGACAAATTGAAGCCCATAAAAAGCAAAACAAACTACTTTAGAATATGCAGTTGAAGAGAAAAGTCAACCTCTCTCTGTCGACATGCTGCCTGGGCTTCTAGTTCTTCAATGCGCAGTCTTGCAGCAGATAGCTCTTCAACCTTCTCATATTTTACCTGTTGTGCCAAGCCTAACCCAATGCATTTGAAAGGAGAGCTAGAACCTCGAGACTTGGTGGCATTTTTCTCAGACTTATTTGACAGTGCATTGTAAGAATTAGCACTGGAACAATTAATTGAAAGGCCGTCAGGTTTGACTTGCTCAGCCATGGCTTCCAATGCTTTGAACTGATTTAAAATAACGACATACTTAGTACAATAGAACTTATTAATAAAGTAAGGATGCAAGATTAATCTCAGTGTGCATAACTGGTGCTGCTAAGCTTCAATACAATTTACAATTAATAACATCCAAGATTATTTTATTCAGTACAATTACTAACTTTCTGCTTGTACTCCTTGGCCTGTGCTTCAGCATGCAAATTTAGCTCTGAAATATGAGCTTTCATCTGTTGAATCTGTCGGATAAAAGACGAAAAAAAATGAATGTTTATTTAGACACGTCAATCCAAGAGACATGAGAGAGCAGTCACATAGTAATTAACCTACCTCTGTATCCTTTCCTGCTAACTCCCTCTTAAGAACCTGTATGTGATTTAGGGCTTCATTGAGGCCTTTCTCTTTTTCTTCCAAAAATCTACAGGAATTGAAATAGAAACAGTAAAATATTTTATACTAATAGATCTAGAGAGTAGCACAGTAGATTTGTATTGGCCATAAAGAAGCAATATAAACACAAAATAGGGACATAGATGGCGATTAAGTGGCCTAAACCTTCTCATGTCACCATCAACATTTTTGACATTTTGCATCAGATCCTTTAATGAATGTAGCTCCAACTCTAGATCTTCTCTTTGCAGCCGCTGTCGTTCTGCTTCTTCTTTAATGATGTCAGCCTGAACAAAATAATTATAACTCACTTTGTTAAATATCAGCAGCAGCAGCTTCTTGCAAAGGACGTGTGATACCTATGAAGGTATATCTCCAGAAAATATTACAACTCACTTTGTTTTCTAGTACATTAATAGTACTTTCCAGCTCTTCAACTGATCTCTCTAGAAGTTTGACCTCTTCTTCTTTGTCTTCGGCATAAATTTTTCTTGTTTCCGCCTCCTGTAATCAATGTAAAGAAAATTCAGACAGGAATAAAGAAGAAACAGCCATTCAACTTGTTTGCCATTTTTTTCTTTTGACTTAGTTCATTCCCAGTGAAGAAGCAAATAAATACAACTATTTATGATATAATACTCCATAACAAAGTTCTTCATGTAGAACCATGGATTACTCAATAATAATGTCATAAAAGGAAAACAAGCTGCATTATTAATAGATTAACCATAAAGCATTACCTTCTGATTTTCTTGAGCAATTGCTTCATTAGCTTCAGCTTGTTCTTCAGCTTTTTCAAGCCTATTCTTTAGGCAAATTACTTGACCCTGAAGCTGATCCCTCTCAATAGTGAGTTCATCCAGTTCACTGCTCAGGTTTTTAATTGAATCATCCATTTGGCTTATCACACTATTCATTTCCAGAATTTCATCCTCTAAGCTCTCTGTTATCTTCATTCTTTCTCTGAGCTCATTGTCAGACAGTTTTCTTGCTGCCAAGGCCTCTTCAATATTAGTTCTAAGTTCTTGATTGTCACTGACTTGCAACTGTAGGGCCTCGCGTTCTTTTGAGAAATCCAACTCAAGAGCTGTAATCATATCTGATTTGGCCTTCAACTGAGCTTCAAGCAACTGACATTTTGCGACAGAATCAGCAAGTTCAACAGATTTAGTGGCAAGATCTGCTTCTAATGCCTCCATTGTAACCAGAATGTTTTCAATTTCATCTTTTTGGTCTTTATTGTTAGATGCAGATTCCTGTAGTAAGCTCAGATCATACAACAGTCCTTTTATTACATCATCCTTTCTGGATAACTCAACTTGCAATAAGCTCTGCATTCTAGTCAGCTCTGAATCCTTTAGGCTCAGTTCATTCTCAAGCATGCAAGATGAGTTTTCCAACATACAGTTTACTTTCTTTAACTCTGTGTTTTGGCGTTCAAATAAAGAAATCTGTTGGAAAGAAAATTCGGAAGTCACGTCCTTCTCTATGACATCAGCAATTACTTTATCATAATCAGCTTCTAGATCAAGAATCTTATCCAGCAGTCTTTTGCGTGTCTCCTTAACATCAAAAAGTTCTCCCTTCAATGCATTATTAGAAGAAGTAACCTCCTTTAGGGACTCAATATTTTGTTCAAGGACCTTGTTTACTTCACCCATTTCTGTAATCCTTAAGACATTCTGGTTCAATTCTGCTAATAGGTCTTTCCTTTCCACTTTTGTCTGCCGAACTTCTCTTTCTAAACGGGAAACTTCAACTTCCTTATCCATCAAAATTTGTTCTGCTAACTCAGTTTCTACTTGGGACAAGATTACTTCTTTCTTCAGTTGCTCAACCAATATAGAGTGCTTGACAAAACACTCCTCCATATTAGCTATACTACATGACATATATTTTAGTTCAGAAGTATAGATAAGCGATTCAAAGTCTTTGGCATACCAATCTGTCATAAACAAATCAGCCTGAGAATCAATGGCCTCAACTTTCTGTTTCAGTAGTGTCTCTTGATCTAAAAGGGATGTAACAATGTCTATATTACTTACATCCAATTCCCTCATCAGCTTAGCAAGTTGGGATCCTATTTCATTAGACCTTTGCAACATCATCTCCTCCTGAAGCTGTAGGTCTGATATGTTTTTAGCAAAAGTGTTCAGTTTGATGGTGATCTCTCCAGCTTCAACTTCTTTCTTAGTTACGCGATCAAAACTGGTCTTGATGTCAGCCAGCAGTTTCCCTTTCAAGATTCTGCACATATCAAGCTCTTGTTTTGTCCTATAATTATGTTCCTTCAAATCACTTATGACAGAGTTTGATTCACACAAGCCATATGAAAGCAAACCATTTTCTGCCTGCATCCCTGTTACTGTTTCCAGTAAAATACCCATGTGACAGAGATGTAGCACAGACATGGCACAATCTTTGAAAACTATCTCAGACCATACCTTCTCAAGCCATGGCTGTATCAACTTAGTGGAATATAGACATTGAGATTTTAAGCACTCTAAATCACAAGCCAGAGACATGAAATTTTCTGTCATCATCAATTGGAATTCTTTAATGACATCATCCAACTTAACAGTTAGATCCCTTGTTTCTACTAGACTTGATTCAACAAGGTCCTCTATCTCCCGATGCTTCAAATCGACAACATTTTGTAAGCTTTCAATATTGCTGACTAATATACGATTTTCGTTGAGTAATTTCACTTCTGTGTCTTTCAGTATCTTGATATCAATCTTCATTGACTCATTAGCTATCACCAATCCGTTGATCATAATATCTGCTTCTCTCATCGTATCTTGTGCTTCTTCAAATTTAGCAAGAATACAAGATGCCTCCTGAGATTTCTGAGCTTGAACGATCTTTGCTTCCCCAACTTCAAGTTCAAGTAACTGCAAAGAAAAAAGCAGTATGCATAAAGCTGCTGAATGTTAACTCTATCATAGAACAACCAAGCCGAACTCAACCCAAAAGCGAGCTCTAGGTGGACCGTCCATGTCTTATAAGAAGTATTCTAGTCATATTCGAAGCAAATGTAAGATATATTTACACCAACAAGTGTTCTCTATCAGAATGAATAGGGATTGGGGAAGCTTGTGACAACAACAAAAGCAGATAAAGCAAACACAATTTTCATCCTTGAAAGAGGGAGAAAAAAACAATTATAGTTCAACACTGGACATTATATTTAATTCACTAAAGGATTACCTCTTTCTTTTGGTACCAATGGGAGCTGGCTTCTGTCAGAGGTTTCTCCAGGTCTCTAAGTTTTTGACTGAGTACTTCAATCTTGACTTTGGATTTCTCTTCAAAGTGGTTCATGGCTTCTTGCAGGAAAAGTATCTGCTTTGTGAGGCACTCAATGCTTTGCCGACTCTTCAGTTCACACTTTGACATCTCCTTTTTCTCTTCATGTAATCTGGCCATCTCATATTGCACTTCTTTTAAGCTTTCAAGAGCACATTCTATTTCTTTTCTCAAAAGTGAAATGGTAACATCTCTTTCACGCACATCTGTCGAAACTCTTCTTGATTTTGGATCATTCATACAATATCCACGTTTGTCCAACTTAAAGGGTAAGTCAGCCAGGTCAACTATAGGTTCTTGAACAGAATGGGGATCTGAATCACTATTTATATGTGTTTCAGAACAGTTCTGCAACCAAAATAGAAAATACAGAATAAAAATCATTCACAGATCACTGACATCAATGAAATAAAAATGGCATTGTCAAAAGTAAATCTATTAAAAAGCAGCATTAGCTTACCCTTGGTTCACCAATATCATCACAGTTTGATGTGCAAGCATCCAATGATTTTTTATTATCAAGACTTTCTGAATGGTCTGCAAAAGAGGCCATGCATGACCTGAGTGAAGAGACACCATCTTGTAATATCACTAGCTGCTCCTTTGTCTTTGAAATGTCATTCTTTTCAAGATCTTCAAGCTTTTGTTCCAAAGCACAAGAATTCTCTTGCTCCTCAGACAATTTCTGCCATAATTCATTACATCTTTCTTGTAAGTCTGTTATCTGCCTTTCTGCTTCAACAAGTGAAGTGGATTGTTCAATTATAAGGGCATCCATCCTCTGATTAGTCTCTGCTAATTCACCAAGTTGAATACCCTTATGCTTTAGATCATTGAGGTAACCAAGATTCGCTTCTGACAATCTATTTACAACCACAAAAGCTGCTGTTGCACAGTTTGACAATTTACTGACATGTTCTTGAGCCAAAGCACATAAGTGCTCTTGCTCCTCCGAGAGCTTCTGCGATAATTCATTACACCTTTCCTGTAACTCTGTTACCTGTCTTTCTGCTTGAACAAGTGAAGTGGATTGGTCAATGAGAAGGGCATCCTTCGTTTGATTAGCCAAAGCTAATTCACTAAGTTGAATACCTTTATGCTTTAGATCATCAAGGTAACCAAGATTCACTTCTGACATTCTATTCACAACCACAAAAGCTGCTGTTGCACAGTTTGATGTTTTTCTGCTATGATCTTGAGCCATTATCAACTGCTCCTTCAGCTTTGCCACAATAGATGTTTTTTCATTCAGTTGTGTGGTCAATAGGAGAATTTCTTTTTCTTTTTCAAGGCACTCCTTCTGATGGGATTCTGTAATCACTAATGTTGCACTTCTTAAGGACTTCAACATAGACTCCATATCACTTCTTTTATTGCTTGCATCTTCCAAACATCTTCTAAGTTCATCAATTAATAATTCCTTTTCAGAGATTTTTCTAACCACCATGCCAACTTGTTCAGAAATCCAGATTCGTTTCTGCGGAAATAAATTGCTTATGTCACCAAGTTGGTCAGAGGCATCAAGAAGAGCCTCACATCCATCGAAAAGAATTTCTTCAATCTCGGAGGTTAATAATTCCCATTCTTCAGCCAGTGACATGAGTTCTATATCTTTCTGGCCAATCTCTTCCTTTAAATTTTGATTATCATCAATAGTTGAATGCAATTTGTTGTACACCTCCTTCAATTCAGTTTCCAGATTCAGAACACTCTCTTTCAATTCTTTTTCCTTCAAATGACTGTCATTTACTTGATGCTGGAGCAGGGCAAGTTCTTCTTGCATACAGACAATCACCTCACAAGTTTCAGCCTCAGCTTGCCGACGGATTTCATCCATCTCTTCTTCATTGGATATCTGGAATGCACGATCACTTTGGTATGACATGTTCAGTTGCTTGGCTTTTTCAAGAGAATCATGCATCCTTTTAAGTCTTACCTGTAAAGGAGACTTGTTTTCAAACTCCGGATGATCTGAAGGAATATTATCTCTAAACTCCTTAGACACAAGTTGATTCTTCAGGGTCATGATTTCATGCTCTTGTTTCCCCATAAGCTCCAGATAATGGTTGTTCTTGTTCCTTATCTCATCTATCTCTTTGATAGATAATATTTCCTGTGATTCTAGAGCTTCAATAACAGATTTTGCCTCTTTCAGCTCATCATTTGCATCTTCTAATTGTCTGCTTGTCTGCTTAAGACTGTCTTTTGCCATAAAAAAATCCTGACTTAAGCATTTGGTTTGCTCCTCCAATATGCCACGGAAAGTCCTCTCTTCCTTCAAAATGACCTTCATTATATCTAATTCCAGCTGCAAATTTATAACATCATCTGTGTGTTTTAACATTTGAGTTTCATGCTTCACCCCCATCTGTTGAACTGCCTGAGCATCACAAAACGATCCTTTTGTAGAAGCCTGCAAACAATAATGATAAAAAAAATAGACTTTATTTCACATAACACAGATTTCATACATAGAAAGGGGCAGTAAAGGACAATATTTTTTGTTGAAGTAAAGACCATACAAAAACAGCATTCAACTTTTCCTATTGATTTGTACATTATATGTTAGAGAAAAAATGAATACATGTTAAATCAGAATAACAAGACTACCTTTGTAGCAGTTGTGTTGCTTAACATTGAGTGAAGAGAGTCTATTTCCCTGTATAAATATGCAATGCAAAAACATTAGCATTTTTATAGTGCCTAAATTTGGAGCTCCAATCTGCTTGCATACAACCAAATGAACTTCAACAATAGTACAGAAACTATACCTACTGAGTTTTGCATTCTCCTCTAAGCAATAATTTAAATTACGCCTGCATTCCTGTAACTCGTCAAGGGTGTTTCTTAGCTGCAAACCATTAGAAGAAGTGGTCCTCACATCATTATTTTGTTAAGAAAAAAAAAGTTTAAATTGTTATGTTATGAAGGAATAAAACCTCTTGATCAAAAGAACTATTCTCTTTCTTGCAGCACTGAGCTTCCTGCACCAGTGGTAAAATTAAAGTGTTAGAAATATATTGCATTTTACAGTAAACATGAACAGTCAATAGCTGCTTCAATTAAGGGGCTATTTTAGGAGTTGATTAGTGATAACTATAGTAATGATGACTGTATTTTTCATACAATACTAGTACAACTAATGACGTTAGTCTGGTTTAGAAACACAATTTCAGAAAACATTGTTCTAACATGCAAAAAGGAATGAAATGTTCAATAAATGAAAAACATGAACTGCTTCAGGTAATTGTATACTGACCTGAGGTTGAGTTTCATGATTTGAACTACCCTGTATGGAGTTTCTTCCATGATGATATTGAAGCAACTACAGAGCAAATGTTTTTCAATCATAAAATCTTAAAAACGAGGAATCTAGAATGGAAATTATTTGTATTAAATTATAGAAGCACATATACTTGTTCCCTCAAAGACGACACTTCAGCCAAAAGAATCTCTCTCTCCCCTTCTTCATAGAACTCTTGATATCTGTGCAAGTAGTTGTAAGGAACTGCTAAAAAGAGAGAATATTTCATAGTCACAGTCTTGGTTAGAAAAGATATATTACCTTTTAAGTTGGTCTAGAAGCCTAATATTCTCTACAGCAAACCGAGTAACTTCAGGATTTCGATCAAGTTTTCCCTGAAGTATCTGATTTTCCTCAGAAAGTGTTTTATTCTCTTCCAGCAAAAATGTGTCTATGGGAATGGAACCAGCTAGTCTGGATTCCAATCTACGAATTTTGTCTTCACGAAACCTAAGCATCATTTTGCAACTCCTAGTGTCCTCTTCTCTTTGACGAACCTGAGTGACAGCAGATTTATAGATAAAGAGTGAAGACAGTTGAAATATTAACTCCAATAGAAAAAAGACCTCATAAGAGAACTACCAAATGGTTTAATTGTTCAATTTCAGCTTCAAGTTGCTTAATAGAAATTTCTGCCATCTGTTCCCTTCTCAAAGCACCAGCAAGAGTTGTCTCCAATGATTTTAACTGAGACACAAATGATTTTGATCATATAAATATACGAAGGTGTGAATGAAAAAACTATATGGTCACTTCATGGAGATGCTAAGCTAACAACTATATAACTTTAGAAGACTAGTGTTGGATGTATGTTAGCCATAGGCAGCCTAGTGCACAAGCCTCGCACCATCATGGGATAGAGGGAGGGCCTGATGTAAAGGTTGTTTTCACAGCTAAAACTTGGAACAAATCCCGAGGCATAGCCTTACCTTTCCAATAAGGCTCACTCTCCCACAAAATCTAACAGCATAGTCATAACTTTTCATTTTACTTTGGACCCTTATCTCTTAGAAAATAAATGATTAATTATAAAGTCCTTAATTCATTAAATCTTGAAGGAACAATGCATGAAAATAATAGAAATATTCATTAGTTTAATTTTTAAACATAAATTTCATTCCACTAGCTATCATTAACATAGCAAAGCCGGTATACCTGTGTGTGGGACATTCTGATGCCCTTGGATTCATACTCGGACATATTTTCTTCACATTGATCAACCAAGTCAGTAGCATTTTCTAGACAACAGTCTTCTAGTTCTAGTGATTGTTTTATATCTCTGACAGAAGCCAAAGAAAATGACAAAGACCTGGAGACATTCTGATGCCGTTTGAGGGTAGAAAGCTCCTCCTGCCCCAAAATTTGACTTTTAAGTTAGAGTATCAACTCAAACAAAGCTAATACTACGACAAATAATTGACACCACCTTCAAAACCCGAATTTGATGCTGTAAAGCTATTACATCCCCAGTAGAATCTTCATTCACCACAGCCTACAAGAAAAAGATACAGAATGAATAGGGGTGAGAGGTTGATGAGATTCATTCCTTCGATTCAGAAGAATGTTAGAATTGCACTCACATTATTTTGTATAAGTTTTGCTCTCTGAGCAAATTTAAGTGTATTCAATGTTTCAGTGGCGCAGCTGCAACAGTGAAATGGATAAAGCCCCATCAAGCTTCTACGGCAAGTTGTAAATTTAGATAAAGGAAATATAGTTCCAGATAAAATGAACAGACCACATAGAAGGGCTGACATTGGCAATGATCATTGTTTTCGAGTTTCCACCAAGAGAGTCCTGCATTTTATGCCAAATAGTGGTGAATAAAGAAGAAACCCTGAGACCAATGATTCAATGGAAACCAGTACATAAATCAACCTGAAGAAGAAACGTTAGTCTGGAGTCTCTATAAGGGATATGCCTCTGCTTCCCATTTGCCACATCCACTAATATCATAATAACATGACTGCAAGAGTGATTGGAGAATACTAGTTACTCAATGAGAAAGCAGAAATATGACAATGTTAAATATTTATGTAGCAATATCCAAATACCCCAAGGTAGATAATGATTTATTGATATTAGCCGCTTCTTTTAAACGCTCCCCCTCAGCACCAGAAGTCTTCTGTCTGTTATATATGTTAATGATAACTCTGTTAGTATACATGCACTTACATCACTCAGTTCCCAAGATACACTTGGTCCAATCAACTCCATAAGTTAAGGCATACCTTTCGGAGCCAGCTAGATCAACCAGGTTTAACCTTGCAAAACGATGATTAGTTGTAGAATCCTTTTCCCATGTGCTCTCAATTACACACGTAAAAACACTGTGGGACCTACTGCTCTCTCTATTCATATTTGTTGCTGCAACTTTTCTATTTGCAGAACCCTACATAGCAGAAACTACAACTTAATGGACGAAAGTGCATTTCAGAGCAAATATGTATTTGATTTAAATAACAAAGATAGGGAGTTGTTTGGGGATTCCTTAAAATGAACAAGATGGTCCCATGGATGTACCTGAATTAGAAGCCTTATAATGTCGCTCACACTTTGAACCTCAAACTCCGATAAATTTTCAACATAAACACCCTTCATGACATCTTCACGCAGCTATTAAGAAAAAAAGGAGCACTGAGAAATAATTAAAAAAGGTTTGACAGTCATCTGATGAGTGAAAAACTACACCTACCAACAAATTAGTAGAGGAGGGATCAAGTAGATCTGTAATTTGTTCATTGTAAATCTCCAAGAAAGAACACTTGCAATTGTATTTTAAGTTCTCATCTCTTCGGCTTTCCTCTTCCTGGAAATCCGATTGAGAGAACAAATATAAAACATAAAAAACAGAAATATGGATTAATTGATCAATATTGATTACATAAATGGACCTCATATATAAAAAACTGAATTAGCTACAAAAGATTAATGAATTTACAGCTTGGATCCTGGCAAACAAAAACTCAAATATGCGTGGTGTCATTCCACGGTGGGGACTAGGCTTCACATCTAGATCCTCAATTTCACCGAGCATTGTGTATGTTTTCCCACTTCCTGTCTGCAAAATAAAAGAGACGTCCATCATCTTACAGTAAAAAAATGCCACTCACTGTCCATTTCTAACTATGTTGTACAACAACAGAGAAATACAATCTCCCATTAGAATTTACAACTAATAAGTTTGTGATAAATGATCCCTTTACTGCACAGAGAGCTAAATTGCTGCATAAAAAACACTTTAAAATGTTAGTTGTGCTACGCTTATTCTTAATTCATAGAACTGTACATATTCTTATTGACAAAAAACCAATGGCAGTGAGTGACAAACTGAAGCTCCTGATTATGATGTATGAAAACTTGGGAGTTAACTACCACTGTTTGGCAATGGGTAAACTAAGGAGCCAGTCAACCAAATTCTTTTTTTAATTTCAAATCACAAGATTATCCAATTAGCAATAGATTGGATCATGTGCATAGAATCTGTTACGCATGTGAACAAATGCTATTTTCTGTTTTTCCTGGTTTCTTTTTCTAAGCTCATCTATTTTATTTCATACACTACCAGTCAGTTTTTATCACATAATGTCGAACAGAGGCTAAGTTCAGGATATTACCTGTCCATAAGCAAACATACAACTATTATATCCTGAGAGGCAGTTCTCTACCATCGGAAGACCAGCCAATCTGAAAATCATTTCCTACACAGCCATAAACCAGAGACAGAAATTAACAACTCCTTCCCAACAAGAAATTAGCACCTCAAAAAAGTCATTTCAATGTAACCACACCTGGTCTACGGTTTCACATGCAACATGGTCAAAGGTGAACCGGTTTTCCTGATGCCCAGTCCAACTAATGCTCTGAGAGCTTTCTTGTTTCAGGCATCTGTTATACCCTTGTGTACATCGCTCCATGCTATTGAGAGGACGAACACGAATAATAACCTATACATAACAAAATTCACACCACAAATCACAAAAAGCACCAGAATTAAACAACCCGCTCATCCAAATAAAATCAGCTCAACTGGTGACATATCCGGATCACTCACCTGTACATTGTGGTTAATCCAAAACGAAGAATCTTCCTTGAGATCAAAGTGAGGCACTTTGACCGTGTTAACAACCGTGGGAGTCAAGCAAGCCGAACTGGGAACCCCTTTGTACAATGCAGTATAGTTCCCCAAACGAGCACTGAAGCCTCCTCCATCAGCCCTGCTCCGAACACTTGAGCTCGGGGGCGGCTTAGTCACACTCTTAGTCGGAGTGCTCTGCGTGGAGTTGCTCTCGGAACAAGCCGTGACACTCGAAGAAGCTTTCCCCACAGTGCGAGGCACGCGAGGAGTCACATTCCCAGCAACAGATCCTCTCCTATCATCACCGAACGAGGAAACGGCGTCGTTCTTGTTATTCCAGCCGAACCGTTGTTTCCACAGCATGCTCCCTCCTCCGTGCTTATCTGGCGTGCGAAGCTCAGCTCCTCCGCGACCTTTGTTGTTGGCCTTCGAAGGAGTCCTCTCAACCTTTCCCACGCAATGCGCATCGGGTTCCTGAATTGTGTTCAACGGAGGTCTAGAACCTTCTGCGTGCCTCTGAACCGTGGTGGATGAATCCAGAGGATCCACATTCTCGGGTTCTTCGTGTTTTCCAGGGTTTCGGCGTGGAACTTTGAAATCCCTCAGCATTCTGCAGCGTAATGAAAATGAAAATTCAAGCATGACGCAAAAATCATTTATAAAAGTTAAATAAACGAAAGCGAGCTTAAAATCGTGAAAGGAGTTGGAAATTTGCAGAACCTGAAGGAAGAGTTGCAGAACAAGATCCCGAAGCGAAAAATTTGGGGAGAGCTGAAATTGCTTCAATCTGAGTTCAGCGTGTTGTTGCTAGGGATTTGAGATTGAACTGCTTCAAGTTCAACATAGATCCAAGTCAATCATTTGCAAACAAACACACACACACTCTCTCTCTCTCTCTCTCTCTCTCTCACTCACTCACTCACTCACTCACTCTCGCTGTTGCTGTGAGGATTCGAATGATTTGAAAATTCCAGTTGAAAACGAAGTAAGGAAAAGGGGTTTTGGAGTGAACGGCTGAGATTTGATCAACAATTCAAAAATGAGTAAAAGTTAAGGTAATCGCGGTTTGGGGATTTGAAATGCGAGGGCTTTCTGGTCATTTTAAGTGGGTCCATAATTAATACAAAAATTCAAAAATTTAACGGCTACATGGTTCTTCCTCTCAGGTGACATGTGTTTGGCTTGACTTATGGGGTATTGAAGTTTGCAACCCATACTCATAAAAAATTTAATTTTAAATTTAACCTTCTGAAAACAAATTTTTTTGTGATTTTTTGTTTTTCCATTTTCAATTTCAGTTTTGGATTGTATAATCTAGTGATTTTTTAGATTTTATATTTTAAAAGATTAAAAATAATATTTTTATATATAATTCTAGAATATAAGTTTTGTATTTTGGGATATACAATTA
>Ga0123341_1000154_pt1 | contig 32953 bp, 27 predicted proteins | sample Turbeapinknodule_FD_89959 | JGI IMG/M metagenome (GOLD analysis project Ga0123341, IMG submission 89959) | Root nodule microbial communities of legume samples collected from Mexico - Turtle bean Mexico pink nodule | ecosystem: Host-associated > Plants > Roots > Nodule | place: Mexico: Nepantla...
GAAACCCCCCCCCCCCCCCCCCCCCTCTCTCTCGAGTGAGAGCACCATAGTGGAGACAGTGTGGTCCAGAAGGTGAGTTCTCCCTAAACCCATGGTGGACAGATAGGGGACAGACACGGATCTCTCCTTGGATGAGGAAACTCGAAGCTGGATAGCGCGGAGTGCGCCTCCCTCTTGAGCAAGAACGCCAAGGTGAGGACGTCACGGCTCGCTAGCAGCATCAGTAAACAGCTCCTTACTTAGAGAGATAAGAGCAAAGTCAGATGGAGGGTCTCCCTCTCCCTTGCCCTATGAAGCAGGTTCGGAGAGTGACTATCAGAAGTTCCCTCTCCTTTGTGTGCGGAGGTGAGTTCAGCTGCAGGTTAGTATGCGCGCCCCCACTGCCTAAGTAAGGCAGGGCGGGGGTGGATAGGCGTGCTACCTAGAGTATGAATGATCGTCATAAGCGTTGTTAGCGGATGGTTAGTGCAAGGCACGATAGTTAGCGATCAAGACGAAGAGGCAAATTAAAGTGAGATAAAGACGTAGTCGTTAACAAGCCAAGTTCGAGAAAGCAGTTAAAGTAGTTAAAGTCGAACAAAGCATTCATAAATATAAAGAAATTGTTCATCAAGGGGCCAAGTACAAGTTAAGAAGGAGGGGCTGTAGGCACAACCTGGCCATCTATGACTCGGTTCGACGTCGCGAAGGGTGAGGTGTCCATCTCAGGATGCACGCAGGCAACCTAAGCAAGGGTATCCTCGTACCCTGTCGCGTAGGCGTCGACAACGTCTTCGATGAGTTCTGTCTCAGTTTTCTTGAAGGATTCAGCTTGTTGGGCAAGTTCACCCTCCACCTGGCCAAGCTGCACCTCTTGGTTGGTGGCCCTTTCTTCAAGCTTGGCCATCTTGGCCTTGGTTTCTTTTGCCTCCTCTTCAAGCTCCACCACCCTGGTGCGCAGAGGCAAGACTTTCAACTCTAGCTCGATGTACTCCTGGCCCTTGTCGAAAAGTCGCTTCTTGGCGTCCTTCTCAGATTGGCGGAGATTGCTTAGTTCTTGCGTCATAGCAGTTTCACGAGTGACAAAGGCCCGAGCCAGTTGAGCCAGCTCATCCTTTTTCCTCTCCTCCGCCAAGGCCAGATCTTCCTTCGCCTTTGCCTCTGCCAGAGCCAGTTGCTATTTTATCCTCGCCTCAGCCTTGCTCGTGAGGGCGTTGGAATGGACAAGGAACTCACCTAGACCACGACGCATGTGCTCTCTTATCACATCCTCGTCCAAGTACTTCGTTGCCCCTTTTTCTTGGAAGCTTTTGAGGGCGTGTTGAAGGACAGCGGGTAGCTCGGGGGCGGGAGGAGTTTGGTCATTCCCAGGGGCGCTCTCCCCACCACCCTCGAGCGCGAGGAGTCCGCGGGGGGAGGAGGCACTGGGAGGTAGATCCCTGAAGGAGGCGGGACGGCTGCTGGTGGCAGAGCGAGAGGTCGTCATCGCGACCACCCTACGCCTTTTGAAGACGACGCCCTCCCTAGAGTCCTCGTCCCAGAGTCAATCTCCACGACCCCTTTTTTCTTCTCAAGGGGGGCTGGGGCAGGTGAGGCCTGGACAATGGCGAGGGGGACCGCAACAATAGGAGCAGAAGGGGTTGAAGCACCAGCTCCACTCATTGCCCCTTGACGGCGGGCAAGCACATCATCCAGCCTCGCCCTCTTCTCCTCGTTTAGTACCATACGTACACCAAGATAAGAAGACATGAGAAGACAGTAATGCATTACAAGAGGTCAGCATGAAGAAGCAGAATATACAAGTATAATAGGGTGAAGACAGGTATGCGCAGTGAAGTGAAGAAGGAAGTAGAGACAAACCGATGTAGCCCTTGAGGCTCGAGGAGCTGAATTTGTGCTTGATCAGCTAGGCCATGTTGAACACTGGCCCTACACTAGCAAGAACTTGGCACACTTCACGATCGGGAGGGGCCAGTTCCTCAAGGGTCTTGGGCTTTTTGAGCTTCAACTCCCCCACCTAGTAAAGGGGGAACCCATCCAGCAAGGTGGGGTCGTGCTCGGTGCAGCACACCTTAAAGAACTTCCCTTTGAAGCCCTTATAGGATTGCTGGAAGAGCGTGAGGAGGACTCTCCCTGCCATGCCACTAAAGCTCACCCAGAGGTTTTTCCCGGGGCTCTTAGCTTCAAAGAAATGAAGGAAGACGTCGACGGAAGGGGGGTGTCCAAAGTGGTTGCTTAATATAGTGAACGCTCTCATGAAGGCCAAGCTGTTGGGATGCAGCTGGGCGAGGGCCACGTTGATCTCCGTCAGCAACGCCCTCTCGAAGCCAGTGAGTGGGAGACGAGGTTTGATCCATTTAAAAACAGTGGAGTAAAGGAAGAAGAAGAGCTCTCCTTCGTTGGCCTGGTCATCAGCGCACACGGGTTCGCCCTTCGTGCAAGGACGAACTGAGACGTAAGAATCACTCTCCCTCCCAAACACTCGTCCTTTACAGTCGGGCTCTTCGTCCCAGTGCTTCCTCACGTTCTCGCTGGAGTTGAGAGTGGAGGTCTTGGCGAGGAGTTCAGCGGAATCCCAAGGGTAGAGGGCTTTGTAATCTACGCTGGGAGGAGGATTGGAGGTGGTTTTTGTTCGAGCCATCTCGAAGAGATCCAAAAAAGCAAGAAAAGAAAGGAAGAAAATGAGGGTTCAGAAAAAGGCGATGGTGTAACTCAGTAAAACCAGAAAGACAGAGGACTCGAAGAAACCTAGAAAACAGAGGAACAGAGAAAACCTAAAATAGAGAAATTTAAACAGTCCCAGGCAGTTAATTGAAAGACAAGGGCGATAATGCATAAAGGTCATACCTTTTGATCAAAGGGGGCTGAAAGTTCTGGTTTTTGGAGAAAGAAGAGTGAGAGCGTTCAAAGAAGAAGATGAAACGTGCAAAGTAGTTTCAGAAAGTGATGGAACAGTGATCAAAGCGCACGTTTTTGAATGCTTAACGTAAACAAAGAAGCGCAAGCGAAGTTAAGTCATGGTCGTTGATCAAGACACGTGTGCGCATATTAAAACGGGCAAAGAGAAGTGTCACTTCGGTGCACTATTCACGTCCCGTCACATAGGGCCACGTAGGTCGCCAGAGGCGAGGACTTAGTCTCTTCGCTGAACAAGTTAACAGCTCGAGACTGGGGGGCTTATGTACCGACCAGTCCTCGGACGTAGTTGACCGCTAGTAATGGTGGGCCACGTAAGTTGGGTCCCACGAGTGGCGTGGCCCAGTGTCTCGCGAGACACGTGAACCAAGGTGCCGAAGAGTGGTCAGGCGTTGATCACCAGGATGTTCTAATGTGTCCTCGGCCACAGAGTGAGGGCAAAGTGACATCGGACATCGGTGATTCAAATAGCAGAGCTGGGCCATGAGAGGTGGATCCCAGACAATACACCAGTTATCAGTAGAGAGAAGTCTAAATCACGAGGGGTCCATGTCTGTGGTGTGAACGACGCGTTCAGGCGTAGCACAAGTAAAGAGCCACTGGGAGAGCTAAGGCACGTAAGGGTTACGTACCAATGGTAGGATGCATGCATGTCACGTGAATAGCTAGGGCACTCCCATGACGGATGGCCCTAGAGATTAGGTACACAAGTTGGTACCCAGGTGGTCATCCCGTCAGAGGTTGCAATCCAGTAAGGGAGCCTTACGCGCTAGATCGCCTTAAGAGTGGGTGATAGCGACGCTAAGGCACACCCTCGGTGACCCTAATTGCAGATAGCGGAAACCCTAGACTATATAAAGGGAAGTAATAAACCTAACAAGGTATGCAATATTTACGCGAATACACACACAAATTTCACAGAGCTTTTACGGCTAAGTGTTTTGGTGTTTCCTAGTCCCAATACTGACTTGAGCGTCGGACTGCAAACGGGTACAATCAGATTCGGATGCACCCCAATGATGAGAACAAGATTGTTTTCGTGACAGAACTCGATAGCTATTGTTACAAGGTCATGTCCTTTGGCCTCAAAAACGTTGGCGCTACTTACCAACGATTGATGGACAGGATTCTCACCCCCTTGCTCGGACTAAATGTGCAGGCGTACGTGGACGACATGGTCGTTACCTCCAAGGAGAAAGAGCAGCATGTGACAGATCTTAAGGAGTTGTTAGTGACCATAGCTAGGTATAACCTAAAGTTAAACCCCGAAAAATGTGTGTTCGAGGTGGAGGCAGGGAAGTTCCTTGGATTTCTATTAACCGAGAGAGGCATAGAAGCTAACCCTAACAAGTGTTCCGCCATCATTGAAATGAGGAGCCCTGCCACTATCAAAGAAGTCCAACAACTAACTGGACGGATGGCAACTCTCTCCCATTTCCTATCAGCCAGTGGAGACAAGAGTTCTCCGTATTTCCAGTGCCTAAAGAAGAACAATCGCTTTGTGTGGACTTCTGAGTGTGAGGAAGCTTTCGTCCAGTTGAAGGAGTATTTAGTCAGCCCTCCCATTCTCGGTAAGCTGATGGCAGGTGTTTCTCTCCGCCTGTATTTTTCTATCACAGATCAGGCGATTAGCTCAATGATAGTGCAAGACTAGGTTCATAAGCCAATTAACTTCATCAGCAAGGTGCTACAGGGGTCCGAGGAATGTTACCAAGCGATAGAGAAAGTTGCGCTAGCGGTAGTATTCACAGCTAGGAGATTATGACACTAATTTCATAGCTTCACCATGATAGTGATGACTGACCTGCCCATCCGTAAGGTTTTACAGAAGCCTGACATAGCAGGGCGCATGGTGCGGTGGTCAGCAGAGTTGTCCGAGTTTGACATCCATTGTGAACCCAGAGGGTCGATTAAAGGACAGGTATATGCTGATTTCGTTGTCGAATTGATGTCTGGGGGCCCTCACCCAGATCTCAGGGATTTTCAGTGGATATTGTCGGTAGATGAACAGTCTTTGAAGTTCGCATTTAAGGCTAGCAACAATCAAGCCGAGTATGAAGCATTGATAGCAGGGATGTTGTTATCCCAGGAGTTGGAAGCTTAAAATCTGCTGGTAAAGAGCAACTCATTACTTGTTACCGAACAAGTAACATGCAGATATCAGGCCAAGGACCCGCAATTGGTTGCATATCTCAAGTACGTCATGTTGCTAAAAGAAGCTTTCACTGAGTTTGACTTGTTCATGTGCCAAGAGAACAAAATTCTCGGGTCGAACTCTTAGCGAACTGCCTCTTGGCAAACTAGCCAGTTCGGGAAAGGGAAACCGACAAAGGTCGGTGATCCAGGAAACCTTGAAGGCCCCTAGAACGGCGGAAGAGAACCCAACTAAGGAGGTCTTGGGGGTAAACACCCAGAGAGGAAGCAGTCACCAGTCGTTGACTCAGGAAACACTGAAAGTTCCCCGAGTAGTGGCATGCGAGGTGTTGGAGGAGGAAGTAATAGTTATCTCCCAAGGTAGCACAACAGATACCTAGATCATTTCTTACTAGCGCTATTTATCCGATGGATTGCTTCCCAACGAGCCCGTAGAGGCGAAAGTGATAAAGAAAATTCGGGAAAGTACACACTGATTGATGGCATGCTGTTTCGTCATGGATATGCTCACCCTGCCCTTCTTTGCATCAATGGGGACTAGTGTGTCCGTGTAATGACCGAGGTGCACGAAGGCTTCAGCGGGAGTCATATTAGAGGCCGAGCACTCGCGTTGAAAGTCATTCGAGCTGGATACTATTGGCCGACAATGAAAGAAGACTGTTGGAGGTACGCTCAGCAGTATGAGCAGTGCCAGAAACACATTGATTGGCATCAGGCACCTGCAAAGGAGCTGCGGCCGATCTGCAGTCCATGGCCATTCCATACCTGGGGAATAGACATTTTGGGTCATTTCCCTTTGGAAATACGCTAAATGAAGTACCTTGTGGTAGCCATCGAATACTTCACCAAGTGGGCTGAAGTCGAGCCAGTTGCGGAGATCACTGCCCACAAGGTGCAACATTATGTATGGAAGCACATAGTATGCCGCTTCGGGGTTCCCAGACATCTGGTGTCAGATAATGGAACACAATTTGCCAGTCAGCAGTTAGGCGAGTTATGTTCGGAGCTCGAAATAAGACAGGTATTTGCCTTTGTCGAGCACCCCCGGGCAAATGGCCAAGTTGAATCAGCCAACAGGGTTTTCCTCAGAGGCTTGAAGAGAAGGTTAGAGAAAACCAAGGGAACATGGGGGGAGGAGTTTCCCTGAGTCCTGTGGGCTTACCACACCACGCCCCAATCCACCACCAAAGAAACACCATTCAGCTTGGTGTAAGGGACAAACGCCATGATTCCCGTAGAAATCCAGGAGAACTCTCCTTGTTTTCAGAATTTCGTTGTTGGAGAGTCTAATTAGGGGAGGAAGGTGAATTTGGACTTATTAGATGAGGTCCAGGAGCAAGCACGTTTTATGTTTAAGGTGTTAAAATGAAGGGTCGAGTTGAAACAAAAATCAAGTCAGACCTAGGAAGTTCCAGGTGGCCGACTTGGTGATGCAGAAAGCTCATCCTTACTAGTTGGAGAATAAGTTGTCTCCAAAGTGGACAGGACCGTTTTGCATGGTTTAAGTGCTCGGAAACTGTGCGTACAGGTCAAAAACCTTGGAGGAAGGACCTATTACTCGGACATGGAACGTTGCTAGCCTCAAGTTTTATTTCAGTTGATTCATCTGATAGTTGTTGTTGAACAATATGATGCTAAAGGGTGACGCTCTGAGAAAAGGTTGTGTGAGCGATTAATTACCATTGGCAGATAAATCGACCTTCCTCGTGAAGTTGCATTGCGGGTAAAGTTGCATAGATGCCTCATCCGGACCACCACAAAATAAGTCGGGCTAACTCGGTGCGAAAGTGATCACTCGAGGCTAGGCTCTCTGTGGTATGAGTAAAGTTGCACTAATAAATCACTTGACCCAATACAGGGTAAGTCGGGCTAGCTCGATGTGAAAATAATACCCGAGTCTAGGCGCTCCGTGGGGTAAGTAAAGTTGCATAGATAGGCCATCCAGTTGGCACATGGTGAGTTGAGCTAGCTCGGTGTGTGAGAAACACACGAGTATAGACGTTGTCTGGGATGAGCCAGTTGTGCAGGTAAATCATCTGGTTAGTGTAGGACAACTCAGGTGTTGCCAGTCACCTGAGTACAAGCGCTCTGCGAGAATGATTTTTTAGTTGCATAGTTTAGTCGTCCAAGCACGCACCATGCACGGCGGTACCTGTTGGAATCGAGGTAAGATACCTCTGAACACACCAATTTGAGCGCTAGACTGTAGAGGCTATGGTGAATGGACCAACAAAAGGTTAGTTTCGTTAAACTTTGATTATATTTATTATCCCATAGTGGGAAGAGTTAGCACCAAAGAGGAGTTGGTTGATTGATATACTTAGATGTGTACGTATTATCATAAGCTACTTGAACTAGTCGAGGTTAATCATGGCATGCATGTGCAGAGATTTAGGGCATTATTGTACGACAAGTGATTGTGGTAAAGTAAGGCAGGTTAATAATAAAAATAAGTACGAAAGTGCCAATAAGTGCATAGTTACACCATGTTTAATTTTCTACGTCTACGACCCTTTTGCTTAGTCCCAATTGAGAGAAGTCCAAGCTCGGATGGAGGATGGGGGCTTGCTCGACGACAACCTCGAATCCCACCAAGAGGGTTGGGCAGCTTCACCTTTATAGACCTCGACCTCGTCGGCAAAGAACTTGTCCTTCTGGACAAGCTTTTGTTGCAAGTTGAACAATCGATCGTTCTGCTTTGCTAGACGAGTTGCTTGTTCGGCTGCTTCTTTGGTCTTGGCCGCTAAGAGTTGCTCAGTTTGCTGGTGGAAGGCGCGGAGGCTTTGAACTTCTTGTTGCAAGCTCACCATCTTTTGTTGGGCATCTTGTTTCTCCCGTTTAGCGGTTTCTTGACTCCGCAGTTTCTTTGCGGCTAAGCAGCTTGTGGCCAAGGCTTTCCCAAACTGCTTCATAGCCTCTTGCAACAGATGGTGACCCGCGTGAACCACCATCCTTTCTTCATCCTCAGAACGCAGCAAGGAGTCCTCCAGGTAGGAGGTGATGTCAACGTCAGGATTCCATAAGCCCTTCCTCCTTGAGCTCTCTGCACCCCTTCCAAGATAGCACGGTGTGGCTAGAAGGACGTTGGAGGGTTGCGGAGGAGGAGCAGTGTTCGAAGTCGCCTGGCCTCGGGAAAGAGATGGCACGATTTCTCCCTCTTTTCCTGGTGAAGACGAATCCCGAGGCGGTGTCCTCGTCTTCTTCAGAAGAGGTTGGGGCGACCACTGCCTTCAATGGCATTTGGCTCGCCACCTTCGCTTTCGTGGCCAGTTTCAACAGGTCCTTCTTGTTGAAACGTGCCAACATTATATCTGCAAAGAAGACACAAGAAGAATCGCTTACATTTCATAAGTAAAAATCTTACTCTCTAAGGTTAGAGGAAAAAAGTGTACCAGTATAACTCTTTAAAGAACCTAGGTCAAACTCGTTGGCCAGGAGGTAAGCGGTATCGAAGGCAACTGGGAGGCTTGAAAAAAATTTGCAAACCTCTTGGTCAGCAAGAGCTAAGTTGTCTAAGCGCCAAGCAATTTTGAAGTTAGGTTTTGGAGTCCAATACAAGGGAAACTCATCTAGAAGGTCAGGATGCTTCTTTATTGGGTTGGACCTTGAGGAAATGGCCTTTGAAGTTTTTATAAGATGATTGGAAAAAGGTAAGAATTCCCCTTCCAAAAACGCTATTTACAGAGACCCATAGTTGACGACCTAGTTTCTTCACCTCGAAGAGGTAAAGGAACATGTCAACAGAAGGTGGGATGCCGAGTTGATCACAAAGAATGGAGAAGGCTTAGACGAATGCCCAGTTATTGGGATGTAGCTGGGCAGGGGCCACGTTGAGCTCAGTTAGAAGCTCTTTTTCAAAAAACAGATAAGGGGAGATGAAGAATGACTCTTTTAGAAACAGTGGCGTAGAAGTAGCAAAAGGGTCTGTTAGGGGATATGGATTCAGCACAACACACAGGTCGTCTACCTCACAAGGGTCTAAGAAAATCCAATCGTCTTCCTTACCAAAGTGGCATTTACTCTTTCTAAGAGTTACTATTTTCTCGTGGGAGGTATTGGAAGAGGTTTTGGTTAGGAAGTTCGGCGGTGCCCAAGGGTACAAGGATTTATAATCCATGGCTAGTTGCATCTAAACACAATCACATGCAGAAAGCGAGAAACAACTCAGACCCAACACAACAGAGAAACAAGCAAGGCAAGCATAAATTTAGAAATTCATACAATAGAAGAACAGAAGAACAAAACCTAACATGCATTTCGGAATTCATACGACAACCTATGAGTGATCAACATCAAGCATGTACATGAACAAATAAAAGAAGAAAACGATCCCAGGCAGAGCATGTAATTGTAAAGATGAATAATCGGGGTTGAGAAAAAGGAATACCTTTTGTGATTGGAAGAAAAGAAGCTTTAAGAAATACGTGAAGAACTCTGAGTAATGAGTAAGAGGAGTGTAAGTTTTCGAAGGTTTAGAGAACTGAACGTTCTTAACGAAGTTTAAGAGGAAAAGAGAATTCGAAACGATGGAGTTTCTGCTTCCAGTAATGTCGGGACACGTGTACGTGTGGGGTCGCATACAGTAAAACGTCACTTCAAAGACGCTTCGTGCGTCGCACCTCACCTACCCCTGAGAAACAATCACATCAATTGCCACTCAGGAGAGTCTTTGCTTAGCCAAAGCTCAGCTCGAGCTTGGGGGGCTTGTGTGCTGGTCATAACTCGGTTCTCGGTAGCAATTTTGTGACAACTCGACTCTTGGGTAGAGTGGGGGACAACTGGGTTGTTAGGACTGGGTGAAACTTGCGTAAAAGGCCTTTTTCAAGGATGGGCCCAAAGCGCACAGGAGGGTCGTTACGTGAAATAAATTGATATATGCGTGCTTATAGGTATATTTGAGGTGGTGGATATAATATTTGTTATTATTGTGTATACTTGTTATTATTACGTGGCAATATTCTTTCTGTTGCATGTTTGTTGCACGTCGCTAGTTACTATTAACCCTAAGTAAATAGGGAGATGCATGGGTAACAGAAAGTGGGCCTGAGGATAGCACCAGAAGATCATTGGTGCCCGTGGCAGGTGATTTTCTGTTAGAGATAAAAATTCAACCTAGTCAATCGACAGGAGAGCCAACCGACAAGAACAAAGATAGTATAAACAAAAAAAATATTAATTTTTCAATTGTACAATCTTATAAATTATTTCAGATTGCATATTTTCTAAAATTCACCCTAGGAAAATACATCCAAAATTTGAGATTTCAAAATGTTTGTTTGCTCTAATTATGAATATTTAATTGGAACGTGAAAGAGGTTTGTAAAATTTCTGGACTTATTACTTAGTTTCATTAGATTGTATCATGGACATTTAATTTGAGCTTTAAATCCATGGGAGAGGAGATACTTAGTTTCATTATGATCCCTAAGCGCACTATAAACCTCACAGACTACCCTTTTCTTTGCAACGGAAGGCCCATGTTTTGTGGATTAAAATGCATCACAAACTAGGTGATAAATTTAAGATCCAGTTATTTTTAAACCTTGGTGTCAGACTTTGATATAGATTCAATAATAGTATATTTTATAGAAACGCAAAAATGTTAACAACGATGTATTACTTAATACTTCCTCAGTTGAAATAAAGGGGGGAAAAGAAGAAAATAAAACAAAAAATAATAATAAACTAGTCTATGTCCTCCCTTGCATGTTAACCGTCCTAGAAGTATAATGAACCCTCAAAGAAGGGTGTGGGAAAGCTTAGAGGAGTCACCAATATTATTAGCTTAGCAGAACTCAGAAACCAAAGAACCCAAGCTCACTAGCTCTCTCCTTCTCGAATGTCTCAAAGTACTGATAGATGATCGTTACGGCAAGCAATATTCCAGTTCCTGAACCAATGGCGCCCATAAAATCTGCCAACACTGTCAAGGCACCGATACACATGCCTCCAAATGCTGCAGCAGTGGGAATATATCGATTCAGTTCTTTCTGCAAGTTGGACTCACGGTGTCCAGGCATTACCATTTGTTGTTCCTGCAAATTCAAAAAATATATTATGACACCACAAACTTTTGCCAACATAATACATACTTTGCCTGATATCTGAATACAGACGAATTTCCATGAGTAAACATTTTTTCTTCAAACAAAATTGGATTCAGACCCGCCATTCAAAAGAGTTTATTATAATTTGAGAACCATAGAAAGTTGCAAAAAAAGTTGTTGACTCTGGCCCTACCCTGAACAAATATTTGTAAGCTTTAAGCACATGAAAGATGTGACAAGGGAGATCAGGTTGCACAAAACTCTAGTCAGTAAAAGCATAAGCCTATATTGTGCCTGTTCTAAACTTCAAATCAATGCATATGCTTCCTTACTTGGGAGTAATTCCAAGAGATCAGAGCATTCCATAAACACTATTTTTACCAGTTAGAGATTGATTAATATAATGAACACCTAAAAGTTCCAGGATACAAAAACCAGCAAGAATCACAATGTGCCCCAACCTTTCATTTAACACTATTTTTACCAGTTAGTCATGAATCTCCCTGTTCATTGGCCCCAACCTTTCATTTAAAGTTAAACTAAAAATTTATGCTAGTTTAAAAAAAAGCTCATAAAAAGAGTTGGGTTGAGGGGTTCAGAATTTGTTTCAAAACAGTATTGCTTCTAAAGGTAGCTAAAACCCAAGACTGGCTAATATTTTGCTGCTTAAGAAAGATATCAAGTCAATAGGGAAATTATAAACAAAATGAATCCTTGTCAATACCTTCAGCTGCTTGGCAACATCTTTAGCAGATGAACCAGAGACTTCGATCCATGTTTTAGAGAACAAGGCACAGGCTGAAAGCATAAACACAAGATAGAATAGGGCATGGAAGGGATTGGCTGCCATATCAGCTAAGCTGCAAAATATATAGGGCAAAGACACTAGTTAGGGTTATCAAATAACAGAGATATATGCAGTACATAACTGACTGACAATTTATATTATATTAGTACATATACCATACAGAGCACTTAACTTGAATTGGTTACTAATTCTCTTACCTGGATGGTGCGGTGATATAGTACGCAATACCACCAACAGGTGCTGACTGACCACCTCCATATTCAGATTCCTTCCACTTTCCCAATAGATCAACAAAGAAGTTTCCACTGTACTTACGATGGAGCAGCTGAACAAGTCGAACAATAGATTGTTAAAAAACAGTAAATCAAAGAACATTAACTCCAATATATCATACAACTACAATTACCTGGGAGATGAAGTAGAGATTGGAAACGAGGGCAGACTGAAGAATGATGGGCATGTTTGAGGTATAAAACAATTTGATTGGATATGAACCCTGCTGTCCACGAGCATTCTTTGACCTTACTGGTAAGACTACACGGAAACCTTGGAAGTAAATTACAATTAGGAAGATCAAGACAGTAGCAAGCAAATTTGTCACATTCGGAAGATTCTGCCTGTAAAATGCCTCCCGTAAAGCCCGGACCTTGTCTGATCTAGTTATCAACAAATGGAACAGAGCAATGACAGCACCTTCAAATTCAGCTCCACGTCCACTATTAATGGTGGTGGGGCTAAATGCCTTCCATATAATGTTTTCGCTGAAAAATGACGAGAAAATTTCTTTTAATTATTTTATAAAAGGTTAAATATCCAGTTAGCAGGTGCTAGAAGAGAACAAAAACACTGGAGAATAAAATTTGGAAATATCTCATTGGGGAAGAGTTAAATTTTACCAGATATTAGTTGCTATGAATAGGGAAATTCCAGACCCCAGACCATATCCTTTTTGGAGAAGCTCATCTAGACATATCACAATTATACCCGCAAAACAGAGCTGGATGATGATGAGGATGGCATTTCCTACTCCAAGTTGCCCCACACTACCATACATCCCCGAAAGAACATAGGCAACAGCCTCACCAACAGCTATCAGAATACCTAGAAGCTTCTGCGCTCCGTTTCTGAAAGAAAAGGAAGTTAACTAAATATACAGTATATAAGAAAATATGCCACACTAAAGTGGTGGCCATGATGAGAAATATTATAACACAACAAATACTACATAAATTGTATTTGAAACAGTTAAGTGAATGGATTCATCACGCAGCTACAAATGCCAAAATCAGATAAAATCACACAGGGAGAAAAAAAAACATGATCAACAAAATGAATGTAAGTACAAAGAAAGAGACTTACAATAGTGCTCGATCCTCACGTACGTTGTTGTCCACTTCAATGATCTTTGACCCAGCCAGAAGTTGCATCACCAGCCCAGAAGTCACAATGGGAGTGATTCCAAGTTCCATGACAGTTCCACGGTTTGAAGCGAGAATAACACGCATCCAATAAAATGGATCCGCACCTGTTGTTGAGTGAATCCCATATAGAGGAAGCTGACTACAGACCAGGAAAATGAAGAGAGAGATCACAGTATATATGACCTTTTCTCTAAATGGCACTTTCCTGTCAGCAGTTTGAACCTCGGGAAGAAACGAGAGAAATGGCCTAACTAAGTGAAGGACCCTAAATCCACCACCCATCTTACCACACTACACCAGTTTAACCTGTACCAAAATTCAACACGCATCTGTGAGAGGATTTACCAGAAAGGGGGCAAAAAAAATTGTACTTCTAAAGAATGTCTCAGCATCAAAGTGACAATTCATCAAAATAACAAAGCCCAAATCAAAAGAAAATAAGAAATTTAAAACAGTTTACATTAACACAAGCAAGCCAAACATTAACACCTTTTTAATTTATGCTAACTAAAATCACCAGTTTACCGAAAAGTATACTAGAACAACCAACCCAATTTGCACTGGTTAAAGCTACATGCATCAAACAGTACCACGTAAACAAAACTTCATTCGAATTAAAAATAAATAAAGCCACAATGCATCAATTGCACGGCTGCAGAGAATTACACATCACCCGTATAACCTAAAAACAAACAAAAAACATCAGCTAGCTACGCAATACGAATGCATGCTATATATCTAGATCTGGTCTCGTGAAATGGCAAAGGCGAATTGAAACCCTAATTGGCACGTGCAAAAAGCGAGAAGCGAATCGAAGAATTGGAATATGCAGATCTAGGAATGTGCAAAATCAGGAAAAGGAGATCGAAGCAATGGAAGGAAAATACCTTAGGTGAAAGGTGCTATCGCAGATCTACGAATTGGGGAAGAAAAGTTGCAATTGAGAAGTGCAGGGTGTTTGGATGTATATTTATATAGAGGACAAGGAACTACGATATTTTTTGAAACCGAATATAGAAGATAAAAAAATAAAAAAATAAAAGATAAAAAAAAAAGTCGTGCTATCTTGAATTAATAGGATTTTATTATCTAAAAAACTCCCACTTTTTTTAATATACTATTTCCATTTTTATTTTCCAAGATAACCTAGTTCCAATTTATTTACCAAAAATTCTAATTTTTTTGTGCAGGATGAACTAATTTCTCACTATTCGAAACTGATTCTTTAAATAATTTAAACATAAAAAATTGATATGATTTTACAATCATATCTTTTCTAAAATCTGTTTTGATTTTTTTTTAAATATTGTATTTTAAACTAAAATTTCAAAATTGAGATTGTTCTCGCCGGTTGACTTGAATGGAAAGTTCTGCTTCTAATTTGTTTCTTCTAGATTCTATTATGCGTCTTTTCGTTGCATTAGAATGTGGCTTTATTAAGGGGCTCTAAGCCTGTGTTTGGATCAGGGGTGACCCTGTAGCGCAGACGGATTATAGGGTGGTCACCCCGTTTGGTTCTGTGAGAGGGAGAGGGTGAGGATGAGTGGAAAGGAGAGTGTTTTTTGGGTCTTTTGAAATATGAGGAGAAAGGAGAGTGGGAAGCATGGAAAACCACGTAGGATTGGTTAAATGATCATGGTGCCCTTTTTTACGTTACACAACACTAACCTCTTTAACTTTTTGGAAGCAGCTGTTGCACCGCACCACAATGGCCAGTCACTACGCTCGAGATTCCTGACTTTGATTCAGGAATCTCTTTGACCAATTTGAATGGAAATGAATGCAGGAGTGTGTGTTGGTGAGAGAGTAGGTGCATCATAATTGTGATGCACCATTATATAAGGGCCTTCGAAGCTAATGAAGCAAGCACCACATCTGTCTAGCCTTCACACAAAGAGTTGCATTGATATAGGATGCTTGAAGAGGGTCTTCAGTGAGCATAGAGGTAGGAGAGTGAATTTGGTAGTTCATGTTTGCCCTGAGGTTAAGTTATTTTCATTTTAGTTTGAAGCATAATCTATTATCATTGAAAAATAACGCACTGCATAATCGATTATGTAGTTAAAAACAGTTCATGGTTTTCCAGATTTTTTATTTTTTGATTTTTTTTTTGAATATTTTTTCAGGCACACTTTTAATGTTATATTTTTTAAACATTTAATTCTTTATAAATAATAGATTTATTCATTTAAAGTTAATATTTTTACAGAATGCGTGAATGCAAATTTTTTATGTTATAAATAATAAATGTTAATGTTACAGAAATTTTTATAGAAATTAATAATGTTATAGAAATTTTTATTGTTACATAATGGAAATATAATTAAAAAAATTAATAATGTTATAGAATTGTAGTATGTTACGGAATGTAAATGTAATTAAAAAAATTAATAATGATATAGAATTGTAGTGTGTTACAAAATGTAAATGTAATTTAAAAAATTATAAATATTATTATGCTAAAACCCTTAAAAAAAAAGTTAAGAAAACATATTAGAACTTGTAATACCTCATCAGGAATATTTGAAATTTCAATATTTGTAAATTGTTTTATAAATTATTGTTATTTAATTTTATGTAATTGATAATTTTGTTAGTTTATATTTATTTGTTGTTTGATTAAATTCATTATTACTTTCAATTTTACATTTTTTATTATTTATAAATGAAACTTAAAATTATTTTAATTAACTAAAATATGCAAAAAAAATTAATCATTATTTATTCTCTTTTTTATATACATGGATAAATTTGTAATCTTACAAATTTTACTATTCAAAATAATTTATAATATTCTTACAACCATCACATCACTCACCAATTTTAATAAACTTTCCTCACACATCCACTCTAACATACCCCAATCCAAACAACTTCAACTTTCACTTTCTCACACCCTCAACTTTCCACTCCCCCACACCTTCTAATCCAAACAAAGCCATAGGGTGTTTTACCAGTTTTCTTATGTGCTATCCTAGTTTGCAAAAAGCACGCGGTAAACTAAGATTCACCCTATAGATTATTAGGAGCATTAGAACTAATAAACATGACATTCATCATTTCTTTAAAAGTTCTATTTTTCCTTTCAACTACTCCATTAGATTCAGGTGAATATGATGGGGTTACTTCATGAGTAATGTCTTCTTTAACATAATAATCATTAAACAAAACATATTCACCACCTTTGTCTGATCTAATTCTTTTAACTTTCTTATTCAATTGATTTTCTACTTATGCCTTATAAGTTAGAACATATCAAAAACTTCATCCTTATGTTTAATTAAATACACTTTGGTGTATCTAGAAAAATCATCTATAAATGTTACAAAATAATTTTTGTCACCTCTAGACATAGTTTGTTTTAAACCAGCAAGATTGATATGAATTAAACCAAAAAATTCAATTTGGCGTTCTACAAAATGACATGTTTTCTTTGTTATTTTAGATTCTACACATATATCACATTTACTATTTTAATCCTATATATATATATCACGTTTACTAAGCATACTCTTCGAACAGGTAAGATTTTGCAGTTGGAACAGTCTTTTGATTGCCTAGCCACCAAACAACTTTGCCTTCAATTGTTTCTGCACAGTCATTGTCTTTGAGTTTTATTCGAGAGTGTCCTAAAATCCTAAGTCATGGACCTTACTTTTACCGAACAGCCCAGGACAATATAAAATTAATTTTATAATTTTTAACTTTTGAAAAATTAACTTGTTTTTGTATTTTATTAGACTCGAAGTTAACCGACTAGTAAGATATTATTTTATTTTGATAAATATTATTGTTTAGAAATTAATTTAATATTTTTTTTACAGTGAAAAGAAAATAAAACAATAAATATGTGTCCATATTCAAAACTCCTTTTTGTAATGTCTTAAAAACAAAAACCTTACCATCAATATTTTAACATAAATACTATTCTGTAAACATGGTATGTTCCACACTTTTATTATCTTCACCTGAGTCATAAATACATGGTTTCTACAATGAATGATTTAAAGCTATATTGATACTTTATATTCATTTATACTGTAATATGTCCATTTTGTAGTTTAGTTTGAGATTCTACATCATTCTCTACAAAACTCTGTATTTTTTTTCCCACCTCTGTCAATATTCCATTTATCTATTGTTTTTCTACAAAGAATTTAAAACACTGCATGGCAAACAACCCACAACACAGACTTAATTCGAAGAATTCTTCAACCAACAATGCTAAAAATATTATTAGCATCCAATATAAATAAAGTCTTAGAACTTTTCAAAAGAACACAAATTACAACACAATGTATTTAACGTTTTTGGTTAGTTTAATTACATTAAGTGTGTTGCCCACTATTTAATTTTTCTCTCGCTAGAACAGGTGTCGCTGACAAATTACCCATAATTTTTCACTTATTCGTGGAAAACCAAAACTTACCTAAATAAATTATCGAGACCATCCATTTCTAGTGAAGGAATTTACAAAGTAGGATAACAATTGACATATACACGAGACACCAAATTTATGATTAGAAATATCTTTGCTATCAAAGAATTTATACTTCCTCTATATATATTTAAAGTAAAAGAAAAAATATTATTTTGACAAATCTATAATTAAAAACATCAGTTTATAATTTAAAAAAAAAATACATTTTTTATACGAATCTATATTTTATTTTTTTCTTCAACTATAATTTAAAGTAATTTATTATTAGTTTGTCATATCTGTTGGGAATCTCACCTTAAGTCAGTGGGAGATTATAACCAATGAATATTAGTAATTGATTCATTGAATATATTCAATGATGATCATTCCAAAAGGAATTGTAAATCTTTTTTTGGAATTGTAAATCTCTTTTGAAAATGTAATGAGCATTAAACTCTTTATGAGGTTTTTCCCTCATTCTCTATATAAAAGGAAACTCCTGAGGAAGAGATAAAAACAAGTGAAAATAGCAACATAGAAAGAAATGAGATAATAGATAACCACCATAATGGTGAGATTAGAAATTGAGATGCTAAAAAGACTTTGTATTTCATCCTTCTTTGGTGAGATTAGATATACTAGTGAGATACTATAGAGACTTTGTATTTCATCATTTTTGGGTGAGATTAGAGAGTAAATGAGAGAATAGATATTCATCATAGTGTGAGTTTAAAAATTCTAATGAGATACTAGAGAGACTTGATATAAATTATGCGTCTTTATTCTATTTGTTCTATTTTCTATTATTACCTTATTACTTCCGTGCACATTTTGTATCTACACCAAAAAGGAAAATTAGTTGTGATTTTTCCAACAATATCAAGACTCAAAGTAAAAAAAAAAATATATATTTTGTTTCAAACCATATTTTGATAATTTACTATTATAGGTTATCAATATATCACCACTCAAAATAATTTTTTTTTACATTTATTTCAAACCACTTTTTGGTGTTTTTCTGGTGTTTTTGGACTAACATATTTGGAAAGTCTGAATGGAAACCCAAAGCATGAAATGGAGTCCTAATCCCAGGTTCCCAATGAGCACCAAGTTTAATAAAGAAAGAACGAACTACAGCATGCGAAAACAAATCTGTTAGAGCAACACATAACGAATTTAGTGGAGACTTTGTAGCAAGAACTAGTTTGTTCAAAGCAACACGCAACACATTCAAAGGAGACTTCAACGCTAAGTTTGGGCAAAGATGTTTTGAAAGCAAGTTCGGTTGAACTTTTTGGCTATGTGCGAGAAACAGGGAAAGTGAAAACATAAGCACAAAAAAGATGGAAAATGAAAGACGAAGTAGGAAATAAATAAAAAATACTAAATTTTCATGCTCTTATTATTATTTGAATAAAACAGTTTTGAAGAATTAGACGAGAAAACATCTCAATTTTTTTTTTAGTTTTTAAAACACTCCTTTTAAAAATTTAGATGAAAAAGTAATGTAATAGTAATGCAAAATTATTTTAAAAACAGATTTAAAACAACAAACAAGAGCAAAATGAATCATGCAATGTTGGAGATCTCACATTGACTAGAGATTAGAACCTTTCATTGTATATAAGTGAGTGCAAACCTCAACCTCATAGCCGGTTTTATGGGGTTGAGTTAGGTTTAAAGTTCACTTCGTATTATCCGGGTTTGTGTTGGGCCTATCGTGTCACCCGCTATCGGACCACTATTGGATCATCCATAATATATAGTCTCACGCACGAGTTCGCAGTCTCGACATGATGGAAGTGTGTTCAACTTTCGTGCATATGTAAGTGATTACATTTTCTTATGGTAATAAAAAAAAACAAAATCTATATGTTGTTCAATTATAATAATAATAATAATAACTATTATTATTACATTGTTATTGTTATTATATATGATATGTTTACTAAATTTATTATAATTACATTAAAGTTTATAACTAATTTTTTTTATTGTTAATATAAAACAATATAATATAATCTCTATACGTGTAAAATTCTTAATTTGGTGATTCTACATAAAAACTTATTTAAAATAGTGTAAAACATTATCAATTTAATTTATATCATGGCTACTTTTTTTTTATGTATTTTTAGTTTCATCTATCCATATGACATCCTTAATTTGATTTTTATAAATGAAGCCCTTCTTAGTTCTTACATTTAGAAATCAAATTCAGAATGTATATATTTAGAAATCAAATTCAGAATGTATATATTTCCGTGTAGAGACTAAATTAAGAAAGTACTGGTTTCCAAATAAAGGTAAACATCGACTAAGAGTCGTTTGATATAAAATTTATCAAAATTGTGTAATTTTGAATAGATACATACCATTGACTTTTATTGAAATTATGTAATTTTGAATAGAAACCACTATTAAAAGTTCTTTGACGAAAAATTTACATTGACTTAGAGTACTTTGATAGAAAATTTATCAAAATTGTATAATTTTAAAGATTTAGATACACAGAGACACACTTAAAGACATGCACACACATATACCTAGATACAAACACACAAACAAACATAGACACACACGCGTACACGCACACACATACAAAGAATTTAAGAATAAAACTTTAATGAACAGAAACCTCAAAATTCATTACGAAATCACAAGGAAATCAACTCCAAAGAGTTTATCCTTCTATACGGAAGCAAAACAAAAATATTACAACGAAGAAAATAAAAAATTAAGAAAACCTAACGCTTTGCTTTTTTAATGTCGCTTTCAAGCTATGAAGCTTTATGCTTTCTCTTTGAACCTTGAACTTTTTATAGCTCCGAAAAGTATTCTTGTTTAGATTTTGTTCACAGTTTCTTAGTTACAATTTTCCAAAATTCTCAGTTTTTGTGTCTTTTTAATCGCGGACTCTATTTCTTCATATCTTTGCTAATGAATTGCTTCCAATTCTGTTTCTGAGATATTGTAGATTTTATTCTCTTATTCTTCTCCTCAAATTTCATTTCCCACTTTGATTCAAAGAAGCAACTTGGACTTTCGCGCATTCAACCCATTTGTAGAAGTAAACACTTCCTTCACACTTTCTAGTCAAATTATCTACTTCTTGTAACCATTAAATTGTCTAGTTAGACCATCTACTCTGACTAAAAATACCAAAATAGCAGCGATAATAGTTAAGACCAAAATAAACTCAATTAGATTAATCTTAATTAAAATATTTGATTTATTCATGATTTTAGTCAAAGAATCTATGATTAAAGCTTCAAAGTGGAATAAAGTTATGCTCATCACCGACATTGTTAGAGTGGGAAAAAGATAAAACCTTTGCATGGATCTAACCCACACTAATGTTGAAAAAAAGGTATATACATACATATACATACATATACATACATATATATATATACACATACATATATATATAGAGAGAGAGCTAGGTGAACACTAATGTGAGGGCAAAACATAAATTTGTATGGGTCTAGCCCATGCTACAATTAAAAAAAATAAAAAATTATGTTACAATAAGAGGGTAGGGTGAAAACAAAAAAAGAGCCTTTATGTTGGTCTCGATAAATAAATAAATAAATGTATTTATTGAGAGGATCCAGCCCACATTACACCCACGCTTAAATAAAACAATTGTTTGAGTATATGGTGAGTTGGGTCAATGTTGGATATGAAAGAAATATTAATTTAAAATTTCTTCTAACCTGATTAGGAATTTAAAAACCTACCTATATCGATCAAAAACCAAAATCCAATTCAAAAATCCAAATATAATATGTAATTGTAATCATAAATCATAATCAAATATAAATCCTAGTTCTAAATCCATATGCAAACACAAACCCAATATGAATTGTGAACAAAAATGAATTACAACATCAAATGTTAAGAAAATAATTTAAACAAATGTTAATCAAGGAACATAAGGTAATCAACATCAACAACTAGTGAACTAAAATGTATATGCGAATTGTAATAAAGAATATTTGATAAGCTGAAGGAGGTGCAAACAATATATGAAAACTAAAAATAATACAAATACAAGATTAAGAAAATAAAGTGTTTTATTATACATCATCGGATTGAAGATAAAACTGAAAGTGTCTGTGGAAAAAAATGGAAGCAATTAGAAGAATAAATAGAACACTTAGTACATTAAAAGAAATATCAGGTAATTAAAGTTACACTTCAAGGAAAGGGTTGATCATCATAATATGCAATATAATGAAGGTAGACCTAACTCGTACAAGTGGAAATGTAGCTAAGTTTTCGTTCCATCATCATAACTAGTTGTTGTTGTATCAACCTGATTATGTCCTCCAACTATGCAATCCTTTACTGTTCTTTGTCAGCACTATGAGTTGTTGTGTCATCTTTTTTTATTTGCTTCTTTGACTTGTTGACAAAGTTAGTCATTCTTAGCCAATTGATCAGTGTAATAAGTGGTAGAAGCTAAAAAGGAGGGTTGAGTGAGGGATGTGAAAGTTAGAAGATAAGTTTGTAGTGTCATATACTCGACCTTTACTCTTCCTCCACCAACATCTTTCCAACATTGAAGCTTTGTTGTTGCATTTATTTGGTGGACATTAGAAATTGATCTTTCGAAACTATCTAATTATATAGTCCTCGGTGGTAGGTTTCCTACATAATTATTGAGAATTGCAAATGTTAAAAAATTATGTTAAAAATATAAATAAAGTTAGAAATACAACCAACAATAACTTACACTGGTCTCACAAGAACGATTATCTATCCAACCACCTTCTTGTTGTTGTGAGTGGCCAGAAATAATTCATTACATTCAACTAGGAAACCATATTTACGTTTTTGACAATGGTTGTACAATTAAAAACAATATATGTTACACAACTAAAATCAATTACATATAAGAACATAAACCATAAGTAATCAATATTCCTTACCAGGCCCAATACAATGTCCAAGTGTGATTTACAGTCTGTTGAGTGCAATGTTCCACCCCGAGTTGAAGACCGATTTATTTTGTTTTGACTTTATTTTTCTTTGAACTTTTGGGCATCCCAATAGTTCAAACTTTCAACCCATGTTTCTTCTCCTATCCAAGTAGGTCTCGAGCCCCTTGTTCTAGCTTTAGTCAACATGTCACATAGTCGTTTGCTTACTTTGGAGTCGTGGACCTTTCTTATTTGCCCTCATCTTGAAGGACCCAAGTCACCCTACTCTGTAATACATGAAAACAAACTACTCTGTAATACATGAAAACAAACAAGTCAGCCTAGTGATATTGATAATTAGTTTATTTTTAATTCGTTCTAATTAATAATTAAAGTCACCTTAAATTCAGTCCACCATTAATATGACCCCCTAAGTTGTGAACTAATAACATGACCAATCACTTCAATAACATGATGGTTAGGTGTCCACCTATAAAACAAAAGTTCAACAAAAATGTTAAGCATTAATTTTGGATAATGAACTAAAATACTAATAACATGGTAAATGTATCCTTGACCCAGAGGTTGGATGGTAACCCTCCCAATAGCATCACGGTGGACGTCCTCAATAGAAAGATCATGGTCGTAACTAGGAGGATTGGCCTCAACTACAACATGATCAATGACCTCATGTAGGGGTAGGAGTGAGGGAACAAGGATCATGTGAACTAAGGGAGCGGGGATCGACTGTATTGGTGCATTTTATATTCATGATATGTTGGTCATAACATAGTATAAAATAACCTAATGTGTGTTAGTATGTTAAGTCAACAAATGATCAACACACAAGATGATCTTATGATATGAGCATATACGTTTTGATGATAACAAACCCTATAAAATATGTTATGGTATAAAGAAGATGAGCAAGACCCACTAACACCAACACATTAGACGACACAAACAACAAGTTGTTAGACGAAACAATGACACGTGCTTAAAGCAAAAGATCTGAGACGATCCAACATCCGTGTTTATGTTATAGAAATATTAGAAGTGGCTAAAATATCTAAAGAGAACACTAGAAATGAAGAACGTTGCACATATAAGAAGATCAAATGAGAAAAATTCGCATTAGAAGAAGTTATCATTAGACAAAAGATATATCAGACAAAACTCGTAAGAAGCTCACACTATGTGATAGGTCAGACAATATTGAGAATGTATCAAATGATGCCACTAGATTGGATTAGACGAAGTAATTCAAAAGATTTTATTAGACAATCCTAATGCTCACAGTCTCATTAGAAGATTTCATCAAATGAATCCCTTGAACAACACAAGACAAACGATATTGAAATACTTGTTTACAAGTCATCATACGAACACTGAAGATGCACATATAAGACCATACAAGCATCTTCATCTCGTTAAACGAACCACTGCGACAAAAAAGTATTCATACTTAATATTTACATTCTTGGAATGTTTTATGAAACTATATTTATGTTTTCAAATCTTATTTGACATTCTTAAATCATAGAAAACATTATTTTTTAAATAAGATTTTTGGTTAAATGATTTTGAAAAATTTATGTACGAACAATATTTTCCTATAAAATCTTAAAAAATAGAATATGAATATTTTCTATATTATTTTTTTTTTCAAAATATGATTAGTGAAATAAAATTCAGGTTAAATATAGTTATGCTAGAACGTTCTAATCTTATATTAACTTTGAAAGAATTTCAAACTGCGTAAAATATTTGAAACTACATATATCTCACATAAGTTATCTCTAATTAACTGGGTATTGAACTTAATTGTTACTATATAAGTGATATTGAATCTAGTTCTCTTAAACAATGTCCACATAGGTAGAAAAGGACATTACATTTTAGTTTTAAGTAAACTTCAATAATAAATAAATATACTACTAATGAATAGCATGAATTATATTACGTATACTAATTAAAAAATAAATTATATTATATGATAAATTTTATTTAATAGTCAAAAATAGAAACTTAATTATTTAAAATTAATTTTAAAAAAAACCATAACTAAGGACAACAATCAACGAAGAAGAACAACGGTGACAATGAAAGTCATCCACAATATCCTTTTCAAATAAAAGAAACAAGGCTAATTTTGGAATTTTAAAAATATAGGAATTTTGGGCTCACCCAAGATGGCCCATATGTGTGTTGGTCTTAAGCCGAAAGGTTTGATTGGATCACATTCGGGCCTCCGTGTTACGAATTTTGCTTTTTTTTTCTATTACTTTTTTATTAATTATAACATTTTTATCACTTATATTTAAAATATATTAATCATTTATTCATAAATTTAGTTGTAAAATTTATTTATACTGATGTGATTTGTAAAATAATTTAAAAATTATTTTTTTGGAATTGTTTTACAAATTATATGGGTTTCTGGAGTTTAAACATTGTAGTTAAGTTCTATAAAGACTTTTCTCAACATCCAGCAAATTTTTATATATCTTTTAAATTTTTTTGACGCGAGATTAACGTGATAATTCACATGATATTACATTTAAGTACCTATCTACTCTTAAGCCAAACATGGAAGCCACTAAAACACTTAAGGTATCTTGTATAATATGTATAAAAATCTGTATTATATTCAGAGTTGATGCAAGGAAAACTGTAAGTAAATACACTTTTCAGATAAAAAAGTATACATTATAAAATTAAAAAATAATTTATATTTATTATATATTTAATATTGTAATTAAATGTCAAACAGCCTTTCTAATAAAATTATAAAAATCTGTTTTATAATGATTTTTTTTATTTTTTTATTTCACTCTTAAGATATTAAAAGGTTGTATTATAAAATAGAACAAAGAGGAATGAAAGAGAAAAACGAAGAAAAAGAATATGAGAAAAAATATTTGTTCTATTTTGCTATTGAAATCAAAGTAGATGGTCCAAATATATACAAACAATACATTCATTTTAGGTTAACTATAGAGATATAATGTAAAATAAAGAGTTAATAAATGTTAGAATAAAAAAAGGACAAAATAAAGTTAGACACTTGTACAAAGAGAAACAACTATGAATTAGAAAAGATAAAATTGAGATCAGTTTCCTTCTTGTATCCATATCCTTTGATATCCCCCGCAAGTTGGAGAACAAATATTAATGAGACCTAACTTGGAACAAATACTCTTGAAAGATTGAAGACTTGAGACTTTGGTATAAATGTCATTTGCTATGTGGTGGAAATGGGAAGTAAATGCATGAGACTCTTCTTCAATTTTTCCTTAGTAATGTAACAATCTATCCTATTTCTATGTGTTTTATACGCTCGTGAAACACTAGATTTGTTGCAATGTATCTTGCTGAGTCATTGTCATAGTATAAAAGAGATGATTTCTCAAAAAGAACTTTGAAATCTTGAAGAAGATAAGTTAGCCATTGAATTTCACTTGTAATAGTGGTTGTTGCCCGGTATTCAACTTCACAAGAACTCTTTGATATTATTTGATTTTCAGGAGATGAGGGAATTTAAAACCAGTCACTAATTGTCTTGAATCTCTGCAGGTGCTCCAATCACTATCACAAAAGGCTTTTAGATGATCATAGATGGTTCACTAGCAATCTCCTCTTTATCATTTCCTGCCAATATTATATCATTCACACACACCAATAATGTTTTAAAAGATCATTCAGAAGAATTAATGAACAAGGAATGATCATTCATAAATTGAGTATATCTTCCATAAAGCAAAAAGGATGACAATTTGGCAAACGACTCTCTATTGATTTCTTAAGGCCATATATTTTTTTTTTAATTTACAGACTAGTCCTGGTTGAATAGAAGTCAATCCAGGAGGAGCAACCATGTACACATACTCTTTCAACTCTCCATGTAAAAAGGCATTGTGTATGTCTAACTATTTCAATTCCCAATTATAGATAGACGCAACAGAAAGAAGAAATCTTATGGTGGTCATCTTTGTTACTAGAGAGAAAATATCAAGATAGTTAATGTCTTCTATTTGTATGTATCCTTTGCCACTAGCCTTGCTTTATACTTTTTAACTATCCCATTAGTTTTAAATTTTATTTTGAATACCCATTTGAAACACCTATAGCTATAAGAAAATTGTATGCAGGACAAAATCCTTCTGTGGGAAGCTTTGACGACGTTCAAGCAATCACACCATAACTTGGCCTGGTGTCTATGTGGTGATTTCAATGTCGTAAGGAGGGCCGAGGAGAGGAAAGGGATTAGAGGTCATTCAAGTCAAAAGAAGGAGATGGAAGGTTTTAATAACTTTATTGAAACCAATGGTTGGGTGGACATTCTGTGTGTAGGGAAAAAGTTTACATGGTTTAAAGCAAACGACACTGCAAAGAGTAGACTAGATAGATTTCTGGTCTCGGAAGAGTGGCTTCAATTTTGGCCGGCAGCCAAACAATATGTGCAATAGAGAGTCGTTTCGGATCATTGCGCTCTAGTTTTAAAATCATGTATAAAAGATTGGGGGCCAAAACCTTTCAGAACCTTTGATGTGTGGTTAAAGGAACCGGGGTTTACGATAATGATAAAGGGTAAGTGGGAATCGTATCAGATGGAAGGTAATATCATATCTGTACTCAAAGAAAAGTTGAAACTCTTAAAGGCAGATCTTAAAGTGTGGAACAGAAATGTGTTTGGTAGTGTGGAATCCGATAAGAGACGTATTGAGATGGAAATTGAGAATCTGGATGGGGAGGACGACATTGATGCTTTAGAGGACGCGGGGAGGTTGAGAAGGTTGGATTTGCTCAGTCAACTGGGGTTAGTTAATAAAAAGTTAGACTCCGTGTACAGGAAAAAAGCAAGAGTGAATTGGCTTAAACATGGGGACTTTAACTCTAAATTCTTTCATTCTGCGATTTGATGGAGAAGGCTAAAAAATGAGGTCAAAGGTGTTGAGGTTGACTCTCAATGGTGTAAGGAACCGGAAGTTGTAAGGAGGGAAGCAAAATCACTCTTTAAGAAGAGGTTCAGGGCTACGCAGGACTTTGGAGTACATTTGGGTTCGGTGGAGGTCAGGTCTTTACCATCGGAAGTAAGCAGAAATATGGTTGTCAGTTTCTCCGAGGAAGAAGTGAAGGATGCAGTATGAGATTGTGGAGGATCAAAAAGTCCGGGCCCGGAAGGGTTCAATTTCAATTTCATCAAAAGCTGTTGGGAAGTGCTTAAGGCAGATGTTATGGCAGCGGTGCAACTTTTTCCCACAACAGGGTCTCTCCCGAAAGGTTGCAATGCATCTTTCATTGCACTCATTCCCAAAGTAAGAGATCCGTCTACGCTTGATCAGTTCAGACCCATTTCTCTTGTTGGAGTGATTTATAAGATCATCACGAAAGTTTTGTCAAGTGGCATGAAGAAAGTTATGTTGTTAATCATTGACGAATCTCAGTCAGCCTTTATTTGTGATAGAGGACTCTTAGACAGTGTCGTTATGGCTAATGAGGTCCTTAAGGATATTAAGAGAAATAGGAAAAGTGGGGTGTGCTTCAAGGTGGACTTCGAAAAGGCATATGACTCAGTAAGATGGAGTTTTTTGTTTGATATGCTCAACAGGCTTGGCTTCCATGACAAGTGGATCTCATGGGTTAAAGGGTGCTTGGTCTCATCGTCTGTATCGGTGTTGGTTAATGGGAGCCCTACGGAGGAATTTAAACCCCACAGGGGGTTGAGACAGGGTGACCCAATGGCCCCTTTCCTTTTCCTAGTGGTTGCTGAAGGCTTAGCAGGATTGGTTAGACAAGCGCTGAGAACGGATGTTCTTAGGGGACTTAAGGTGGGAAGGAATAGTGTTGAGTGTTGCCTGCTACAGTTCGCAGATGACACGCTCTTTATGTGTGAGGATTCCTTTGATAGCATTTTTGCAATTAAGGCTATTCTCCGTTGCTATGAGATTGTTTCGGGCCTGAAAGTCAACTTCCATAAGTCTAAGTTGACTGGCATTAAAGTGGACAGCTTTGCTATGAGCACGTACGCTAAAACCCTGAATTGCAATACGATGAAGCTACCTTTCCAATATTTGGGGGTTGAGGTGGGTGGGAATCCGAGGAAGAAACAATTCTGGGATCCGGTAGTTAAAAAGGTTGAAGCGAAACTTAGCTCTTGGAAAGGGAGATTTCTTTCTATGGCAGGACGAATTTGTCTGTTAAAATCGGTGTTCACAACCATACCTTTGTTCTATCTCTCTATTTTCAAAGCCCCTGTAGCAGTGTGCAATAAAATCAGTAGTATTCAGAGGAAGTTCTTATGGGCTTGGGGAAAACAGAGCAAATCGATACCATGGGTTAGCTGGGATAATGTGTGTAAGCCTTTAGAGGAAGGAGGCTTGGGGGTGAAGGAAATGAAGACCTTTAATGTGGCTCTCTTGGCGAAATGGAGATGGAGAATCATGAGTAATGAAGGAGGTAAATGGAAAGAGATTATGTCATCTAAATATGGTTCAGTAGCAGAGAATATACAGCTTAGGTCGAAATACCAATCATGGTGGTGGAAGGATCTCACCAAAATATGTGGTGAAGGTGTAGCACACGGGTGGTTCCAAAAGGTCATTGGGTGGAAAGTAGGCAACAGAGCCGTAGTGAGATTGTGGGAGGATGTGTGGCTTGGGAACGAATGCCTTAGATCAACGTACCCTAAACTATTCTCATTGTCCCTCGACCAAGGTAAAAAGGTGGGGGAGGTAGGAGAATGGGAAGAGAATAGGTGGCGGTGGAATTTGAGTTGGAGGAGAGATATGTTTCAATGGGAGACGGACCTGGAGGTTGACATGTTATCCAGACTTAGTATGGGTGCAATATGTAAGGACTCCTTTGACCAACTCCTATGGAAGGGGGACCAAAAGGGTACGTTTTCGGTAAAGTCAGCATATTCTATGTTGGCTAATCACCAAATCCCAGCTTCAAGGGAAAGTGTGTTCAGTCTCCTTTGGCAAGCAAAAGCCATGCCTAAAGTTCTCACCACTGCATGGAGAATTCTTATTGATAGAATCCCTAGTAGAGTGAATCTGTTTAGAAGAGGAGTGCCTGTGACATCAACCCGATGTGCTCTTTGCAATCTGTCAGAGGAATCATCTCAACACCTCTTCCTAGAATGCGTCTTTGCACAACAAGTGTGGTCTCGGTGTTATCGATGGATTGGTATTTTAGGGGCCCAAAATAAGGATCTCATGAACCACTTTATTAACTTCCATCTAGCACATCTCTCTAATAAACAAAATCAGGTGTGGTTAGGCTTTTGGGCGGCTATCGTGAGCTGTATTTGGGAGCATAGGAATTTAGTGGTTTTCAGACAAGGGGTGCCCGACTCCGATGAGATTTTCCAGAATGCACAGATGTTGTCCTGGTTATGGTTAAAACACAAAACAACAGGCTTTTCGTATGCTTTCTCCGATTGGCTCTTGGATCCGAATCAATTTCTTATCTTGGTTTGCTGAATGTTTTGGTGATCGTGCTGGAACAGGTAAGGTATATAAGGGAATTGAGGTTGTTTCTTAGTAGGTAAGGTGGAGTGGTTTCCTGTCTTCGGCAACAGTCATGTTTGGGGAGGTGTGCTCCCAGGAGTGGGGGAGGCCTCTCTCCGGGTCAGGCCTGTGTTGTTTTCAAAGATGTTTGGTTTTTTTGGTGATGTATTGTTGTCTAGGCAGATCATGGCTTGCTTTTTTATTTTTCAAAGATTACTTGGAGCTCTGACAGATCACATTCCAATGGTTTGGTAGGGGTGTGGTAGGAAGGTAGGTGTGTGATGCCGACAATCTCTCTTTGGCTAGCTTGATCATCTTCAATTCAGATCTATGTGCGGCTATATAGGGCGGGAGTACGCATCATGTAATCTAGAGGATGCAGTCTGTTGGGTTAAACGCTTCTCAACATATCTTGGCTGTGGGAAATCAAAACAATATCTGCTGGGGAGGGGATGTTTTTATTCTGCATGTGTGTTTGGTGTGTTATACAATTTTACCGGGGGAGGCTTATTCCATGCCTTCCTTGTAGCAATACCTCTGTTCCTTTTCTTCGGGCATACCCAACCAATAGGATGGACTGATCATCTTTTGCTTGGTTTGCTGAGTCTCAATTCGTATCAGTGAGTTTTGGCAGGTACTGTGATGTTCAACTACAGGGTTGAAGGCTTGGTCTTCCTTTGGTGCGCTGAACCATTGGTGCCACAAGTTCTCTCAGTGGCGGATGCTAGTGTGCTGTCTAGGCTTTGGTCTGGTTCCTTCTCCCGGTGTTCATGGTGTTAGTTTGCAGGATTTGCTAACCCCAGGGAAGCCTCGTTGGGTGTTTTAGTTGAGTAGCAGTAGTAAGGAACTGGCAGAAACAGGGAACTAGTTGATGCAGCTTGTTGTGTCAAAGTAGTATCGAAGATGGAACGTTGTACCAACATACTATCCGCCAGTTCTTTTCTGGTTTTTGCTGTTATTATTGTGACATTATGCCCTGAGGCGTGCAATTTGTGAGGAATTGTCCAGTTATCTACGTCTTGGATAGTGGCCATTAGTTTTGCCAGGTTGTGAAGAACGGCTGCAAGAACTTACAGGGCGATTCCAAAGTTCAACATGGGGCATCAGATGTAGATGTTGAAGAGTAAGAGGATGTTGGAGTTTTTGGTTGGTTCGCGGAGAAGTTTGGAGGCATTGCTATCACAGTGTGAGTTTATTCTACTAGTGGTATAGAGGTCTGTGCAAGGCTTTTAGCTTTTCTTATCAAACAGTTTGGTCTCTCATCCTTAAGTGGGTGATCTCTCTGTTTTGTTTGGTTTGTTTAGTATGGTTGTAAAAGGGTTGGGATACCCCTTTGTATCCCTTTTAATTTAATTCCATTCTTTGCTGATCAAAAAAAAAAAAAAGATGCTTTTATTCTTTTGTTTGTATATTTACATCACTTCATGTATAAGAAATATATACTAGTGTAGGGAGTTTCCCTCTCCAAATTACAATTTAATTAAGTAGGGATCCACTAATCATGAGATTCTATCATTATTAAATTAATTGGGTACAATATTGCATACAATACTTGCGTATAATTTGATAATTATTATTTCCTTAATACCCCTTCCAGTTGGTAGGTGAAGATCATGAACCCCCAACTTGTGTCGTAGCGTCAAAAACTGTTCCTTGCCCAATGCTTTCATAAAAATATTTGCGAGTTGATACTGTGTCGGTACATATGAAGGATTGATTATCCCGGCTTGTAATTTTTCTCGCACAATGTGGCAGTCTATCTTAATGTGTTTTGTGCGTTCATGAAATACTGGGTTTGCTGCTATATGTAATGTCGCTTGATTGTCACGGAAAAGTTGAGCTGGCAAGTTACATGGCACCTTTAAATCCTACAAAAGATATCGCAACCAAACTATCTCCAAACAAGTATTGGCCATCGCGCGGTATTCTGCTTCAGCTGATGATCTTGATACGTTTTTCTGTTTTTTTTACTTCCATGAGATAATAGAAGAACCAAGAAAAATTCAATACCCAGATATTGATCTTCGAGTTGTCTGACAACCTCCCCAGTCTGAGTTGCAATAAGCTATCAATGTCAGATTGTTCTCGGATGGCAATAGCAATCCTTGTCCCGGTGATCCTTTGATGTACTTTAGGACTCAAATTGCGACATCCCAATGAGGTTTCCATGGAGTCTGTACATATTGACTTAGGGTCCGAACCGAAAATGTTATGTCAGGCCGAGTAACCATGAGGTATATCAGTCATTCCACGAGTCGCCTGTATTTAATTGAATCCTTTAATAACTCTCCATCGTCTGGTGTGAGTTTTAGGTATTGCTCCATTGGAAATTTGTTTGGACGAGCACAGTCATATTTTTTTTGGGACATGTAAATACCAGCTTTGGAACGGGAAAATTCAATCCCTAGAAAATATTTTAAGTCTCCAAGATCTTTAATGCAAAATTGTTGTAATAGACAGTCTTGAACACGTTCAATTTTTGTCAAATCATTTCCTTTCAAAAGAATATCATCCACATTAATCAAAAGGGTAGTAAATGATGAGTTATTTCGTCTTGTGAATAGAGAGTAGTCTGTCTTGGACTGTTGAAATCCTACAGATTTAATCACATGAGAAAATGTTGAAAACCATGTCCAGGATGCCTGTTTGAGATCATAAAGGGATTTGTTGAGTCGACATACAATGTTCTCCCCTGTCGATGATGCCCGGGTGGCAAGTCCATGTAAATAATTTCATGCAATGTGCCATGTAAGAAGGCATTTTGCA
>Ga0123341_1000155_pt1 | contig 32873 bp, 34 predicted proteins | sample Turbeapinknodule_FD_89959 | JGI IMG/M metagenome (GOLD analysis project Ga0123341, IMG submission 89959) | Root nodule microbial communities of legume samples collected from Mexico - Turtle bean Mexico pink nodule | ecosystem: Host-associated > Plants > Roots > Nodule | place: Mexico: Nepantla...
CGACGGCGAGATCATCACGGATGCGGCTGACCTTCGGGACGATCAGCATATTGGCGGCGATGACGGCGGTCAGTTCTTCCTTGTCGCTGCTTTTCGGCAGGGCAGGGCGGGTATTGGCGGCCAGCACCCGCAGCCATTCGTCGGTGATATCGGAAATACTGCGGTCGCTCTGATAGGGCGTGAACTCGAGCGGCTGGCCGTTGATGACGAGATCGCGCGGCGCCCGTTCCGGCGCGCCGAGGATGCCGGCCAGCATCGAATTGAATGTCGCCCGGAAATCCTTGTAGACCTCGGCATGGCCCGGTTTGGCCACCACCACGGTAGCGAGCCCGATGACCAGGGCCAAACCCACGAGATGGCCAGCGAAACGGATAGAGATGCGCGCGCCCTGTCTCATCTATTTCGCCCCCGGAAAGACGCCGTCGAAGAGATCGCCGGAATCGTCGGCGACATCGCGGATTTCCCGCCGCAGCGTCGGGTCGTAACCCTTGCTGGTGGTGTCGTTGTTGTGCGAGGCAAACAGCGTCGCATCGTCCACCGTGAAGGCGTCCTTCCAACGCAGGCTCCTGATCGTATCGAGATCGTCGGAATCCCTGAACTTGTAGACGCGGTCGGCCGTTGCGGTGACCAACTGCGGCTTTTCATTGGCGAGGTCGCCGACCATATCGCCAAAGTCGCGGCCGTCGCTCTTCAGCGTGTTCTGCACGTCGTCCCAGACGAAGGTGCGTTGCGGATCGCCGCCGCCTTCATGCGATGGCGTGCGCGAGCAACTCAGGGCGTCCCCTCCCGGCAGTGCCGGCAAGGCCGGGAGCGGAAAGAAGTTCGAGAAGTCGGAGGTGCAATCCAGGCCGTTCGCCTCGGCGAAGGCGGCGTTGCGCATGGCGAGCATGGTTCCGACCTTCTTGGTGGAAATCCTGTTTGCATGGATCATGAAGATGACGACCAGCAGGATGACCGGTGCGGCGAGCACGAATTCGATCGAGGCGAGACCCCGCCGGTCGCGGTGCAGCCGCATCATGAGGCCGCCGGCCGGCGCGCCGCCGGCATGTTCAGTGTGTGTTGACGGCAGCCCAGGCATTGGCTCCTCCCTGGTCGAAGACGCGGGTCAGGCCGTTGAAACTGTCGGCGGCCGGGCTCTGCTTGATGGTGTTCGAAACCTGGCCGATATCATCGGCAAGTGTGGCGGGTGCCAGCGATGCGAGCCAGTCCTGCGTGTAGAGATCGAAGGCCGTGTAATTGTGGACCCAGCTCTGCGCCAAGGCATAGGCCGAGGGTGTCTTGTCCTTGAAGATGCGGATCTGCAGCCTGGCGCGCGGGGCGCGGGAAACGATCGCCAGCGTCTGGTAGTCGTCGAGCTGCTCGCCGCCGAAGGGCGTGAAGTTGAAGGGGATGCGTCCTTTCAGCCAATAGGGCTTCGGGAAGGAGATGACCGGCAGGGGAGCACCCGCCACGGAAATCGCGCCACCGGCAGGGCCGCAGACCTGGTTCCAGATCATGTCGAACTTGCGGGTGAAATCGTTCTCGTCTTTTGTCTGCTTGTCGGAATAACGCGGTGGCACGTCGATCGGCAGCTGGAAGGGGTTTACGACGCCGAACTCGAGGCCGAAGAATTCCTCCGCGACAAAAAAGCTGGCGTCGAGGGTAAGTTCTTCCCACCAGCTGAGATCGGCATATTGCTCGATGATCGCCTTGAACGGGATCTTGCTCAGATATTTCGGGCCGAAGGCTTCGTAGAAGATGTAGAACTCCACCAGCTGATCGTCGATGCCGCTTTCGTGGTTGACCCAGTCGCGGATATGGCTGCCGTCGACGCCGCCGGCGGTCAGGGGACCCTTGCCGTTGGGGAAGCCGCGATTGGCAAACTCGCCACGCATCAGGAACGGGTCCTGCCCTTCCGTGCCCCTACTCATCGCAAGGCACATTTCAGCATAGGCCGCAGCGGGATTGATGCCGTCGCGATCGACCGGCAGGTTGCCGCCAGCGCCTTCTCCGGCGTCGTTGCAGGATTCGCACGGCGGATGGAAGACGACATGATCCGATTTGTTCAGGCGCACCAGATGCAGGGCTTCATTGCCGACCCGCTGCGGAAAGCTCTCGACGAGGTAGTCGTTGAGATCGTTCATGCCGTCGATGATGTCGCTGGATTTCACGATCAGGCCCCAGGGATCATAATCGATCTGTGCTTTTACCGTATAGGCGATCGCCTTGGTGGCCTCCGTCGCCCGGAACCCCTGGAACGCCAGGCAAGCGCCGTAGATGATGCCACCGACGATCGGAACCTTCTGCCAGCCCGGGCAATAGGGCATCGGCGGAAGCGGCGGCAGGAGCGAGGCCGGTCCGAAACCTTCAGTGAAAGAGTATTCGGCGAGTTTCGCCAGAATGGCGGTCGAGCGCAGGGCCAATTCCGCGGTGGTCAGCTGGAAGGCGACCGAGGTCGCCATGACGACGGTGGCCTGCGAGGAGGCGACATTGTTCATCGCCATGATGTTGAGATAACGCGCTTCCCAGTCGGCATGGACGAGAGCAGCGGCGTCGGCCGTGTCCTGGGTGCGCTGCTTGTCGTAGATCATCTGCCCGGTATTCAGGATCCAGACGATCATCAGGGCGAGCGCGATCGTCATGTAAAGAATGATCGGTGACAGGAAGCCGCGTTCGTCGCGGTGCAGGCGCTTGATGAGGGTCGGCGTCATAGCAGGTTCACCTCCGCCTTCGAGATCGTGTAGTAGCGGCCGTCTTTCCTCTGGCCGCGGGCAAAGACCCAGCCGGCATATTCGAGCAGCAGGAAGCGCGCTTCGACCTTGGCGGTCACAGGCACATGCGGCGAGCGGTTGATGGCGGCATAGAACGCCATCTGCGCGCGGTCGACGGTGACCGTGACGTTCTGCGGATCGAACATGTAACGGGCCTGGTTACGCATCGCCCGCCAGTTCTTCGAAAGACCGGAGGCATCGGCAAGGGCCTTCAGCGCCTCTTCCGGCGGCTGGCAGGCGCCGACGCATTTCAGCTGGTCGTAGGGGGCAGCCGGGATCAGCGCCAGGCGGGCAGCAAGATCGGCCTTGCCCGGGGCGGCATCGTCATCGCAGGTCTTGGCGTCGATCAGGCTGCGGATGGTGATCGGAAAGGCCGGGCAGAAATAGACGCGGGCGCTGCGGGCCGCCGCATAGGCGGCATAATGGGTGAAGAGGTGGTTTTTTGCCAGGATCGCGAACTGGAAGACCACGAACATGAAGAAGACGAAAACCGGCGTGACGAGCACGAAATCCATCATCGTCGTGCTGCCTGACATATCGCCGTGCAGCTCCGATATCCGGCGCCGGCGGGCGGAAAGCCGCGGCAGCAGCAGCATCGAGGCAAGCAAAATTACGGCGATCGCGAAGGTGCCGAAGAGCGCGCCGTGATCCTCGGGGATCCAGAAGGTCCGCGAGTGCAAGATCGAACTCCAGAAGGCACCGTCGAAGAGGGGGCGTTCGAGTTCCGCGCGCATTGCCGTTACCTCACGAGTGAAAGAGGGGTGAAATCAGGCATGAACAGGCACCAGAGAAGTCCGAGAGCGGCAGCAACGCCGAAGCGGACGGTATGATGGGTTTCGCGCGGCTTCAGCACCGAAGCTGCATCACGGAAACCGGCAGGCAGGAGCAGGGCGAACAGTCCAACGTTCCTGGCCAGCACGCTCCACTGAACCCGCCGCGCCATCGAGACTAGAGCAATCACGCCACCGACCATCAGCGATGCGAGGGTCACGTCGATGGCGGGCCAGAGGCCGAGAATGGCGCCGAGCGCCGCCATCAGCTTGACATCGCCGCCGCCGCAGCTTCCGGCTGCGAAGGCGATGATGAAGATCATGCCTGAAGCAATCAGGCCGGCAAAGGCAAGGCCGATCCCTGCGAGACCGCCGCCTGCCGCCGCCAGCACGAAGCCGGCAAGCAAGCAGGGATAGGTCACGGCGTTCGGGATGTGACCATGGCGGTGATCGAGCACCGCCGCGGTCGTGGCGCAGGCGACGGCAAGAGCCGCCGCCGCAGGCATCAGGGTCAGATCATAGGTCGTGTCCATGATCCCGACCCACTTATTGACCCGGCTCGGGAATTCTCTCGGCATCCGAGAGGGCCGTGTTCTTTTCGTTGAACCATTCACCGATCTGTTTGCCGAATGCGAGCAGAAGCAGCATCAGCGGAATGACGATCAGGGCGACGGCGAGGACGATCTGGGCCATGTCGCCGCGCTCGTCCTGGTGAAGTGCAATTGCGAGAGTCTTGAGTTTTGCAAACATCTGCGTATTCCTCGTTCCCAGGTTTGTTTCGGATCGAAGACCTTGGTGAAGATAAAGCAAGAATACTCTATCGATCCGAACCAGCACGTTGCTCGTTCCAATGATAATTTCTGCTTCGGTTTATCTTCCCCGGTGGCCAACGCTTGTTGAGCAACACCATTAAGACCCAAGAGTGCGCCCAAGGCCAGCCCTCCGTCAAGCAAACGAAACGAAGGGTTCCAATTGCCTTGGAGGCGTCTCTTGATGAAACAGAGTTGACGACGAAAAATTCGAACTAACCGCTTGAAGGAACTGCAGTTTTACCTTGGATAGGAAATCTGGGCGTGGCTTGATGAACTGCCGCCAACTGCCCCATAATTGGTCAATTCTTTCAAGGCGATAGAATAGATGGATCGGCGCGGCCATATTGACCATCTGCGTGGGGACGCGCCCATGGCGTTGCCTGGCGATCTGGATTAAGCTCATCCGGCATTGTGGGCTTGCCCCTCCTGTCGATCCGGAGAGAGAACGATGGAAACGATGAGCAGCATTTTGATACTTGCATTGGTCCTCATTCCACTGATGATGTTCTTTCCGACCGCCGTTCAGATGATGGCGACACTGTTCGGCATGAGCACAGTTCTTGTCGGGATGCCGCTCTGATGAAGGCCGTTTCAGACGACGCCGCCGAACAGGCAACCTTTCAGGTCCTGACCCGAGCGCTGGACAAGCTGCTCGGGCCGATCCGCTTTCTGCTCGAGGACCCGAGCGTTTCCGAAATCCTGATTAACGGCACATCCGACATCTTCGTCGAAAGGCGAGGCAAGCTCGAGCGCGCCGATACGCGCTTCGCCAGCCGCGAGGACCTGGAATCGGCCGCGCGCAGCATCGCGCAATTCTCCGGCAAGCGGCTGACACCGGAGGAGCCGAGCGTGGAAGCCCGCCTGCCGGATGGTTCGCGCGTGCAGATGATCCAGCCGCCGGCTGCCCGCACCGGGCTTTGCATCTCCATTCGCCGCTTTCTGAAGGAACATCGCAGCATCCGCGATCTCGTCACCCAGGGCAGCCTGACAGAGGAATCGCTGTCGCTGCTGCAAGCGGCCGTCGGGCTGCAGAAGAATGTCATCATCTCCGGCGGCACCGGCACCGGCAAGACGACGATGCTGAACGCGCTGTCGGAAGCCTTTGCCGACCACGAACGCATCATCGTCATCGAAGACACCTCCGAATTGCAGATCCGCAAGGAGCATGTCGTCTATCTCGAAGTGACGAAACCCGACCGCTTCGGCCGCGGCGGCGCCAGCATCCGCGACCTGTTCCGCTCGTCGCTGCGCATGCGGCCCGACCGCATCATCGTCGGCGAGTGCCGCGGCGGCGAGGCGCTGGATATGATCCAGGCGATGACATCAGGCCATAGCGGCAGCCTGTCGACCGTGCATGCGAACACGCCCTACGATGCCCTGCACCGGTTGGAGACGCTGGCGCTGATGTCCGACATCGACATGCCGCTTCGGCCGCTGCGGGCGCAGATTGCCTCGGCCGTCGACGTGGTCGTGCAGATCGCCCGCTTCAAGCGCACCGGCAGACGCCGGGTCATCGAGATTTCCGAGATCAAGGGCCTGAACAATGACGGCCAGTATATCGTCGAGAGCATCTACAAGCTCGAGGGCGACGGCCATTCCAATTCCGATGGCGCCCTTCTCTGGACCGGCGTCGTCCCGAGCTTCGCGTCCGACGCGATCGAAGAACTGCAAGGCGCCGAGCGCGCGGAATGGATGAAGGCCGAAGCCGCGCGGGCAACGGCTTGAAAAGCTGTTGCTGGACGCGACCCGGGAACTGTCTGTCCGGCATGGTGCGTCGAGGGAAGGCAAGCCTGGCTGCGTGCCCGCAGCGCACCCGCGGATGTGCTAAGACTGGGCGTGACATTGACCTTGGGAGGCGGACATGTGCCGAGTTCTTCTGTCTCTGATCTTATGTGTGCTGCCGGGATCGATGTCTTTCGCCGCCAGCCATGCCGCCTTTTTCACTGCCTCGTTTGGCAACAGCGGGTCCGTGAGCCTCAGCCTTGCGGAAGGAAGACCCTCCCTCGACCCAGCTTTCGATTTCGACGCTGTCATCACACTTTCCGAAACCGACCATGGAGGAACCGTTCACTATCGTGACGACGGGCGGCATCAAGCAAGCGTGCGCTGCGCTCAGCCGGCGATGGTTCGGATCAGGCTCGTCGACTATCCCGTGGATGTTTCGGCAAGGCCCGGAAAGGATTGGAAGCACGATCTTTGGGCCGCATTGTGCACGGCTCCGGTTTCCTGAGCAGCGTCAGCCCTTCCTCGGACCAACTTCCATGAACACGTAGGCGCCCTGCCGTCAGAGGGGATCGCGTAGACATCATAGGACGCCTGCGGATCGTCTCCCATTCCCAACGAGCCGGGCGGCATGCCCGACACAACCAGCCCTCGGACCACTGGCCGCTCCCGCAACATGCGTTGAACGGCCTGAAGCGGAACGTGTCCCTCGAGGTAGTATCCTTCGAAAACGGCGGTATGGCATCCCTGCAAGCGGGCGGGCACCGCCAGCCGCGCCTTGACCGCAGCTAGGTCGTCCGTGTCGCGCAGGTCGACGGAATAGCCCGCGGCAGTCATCGCCTTCGCCCATTCATGGCAGCAGCCGCAGTTCGGGTCCTTGTAAACCGTCATCTTTCCAGGCGCGGCAGCATTGGCCCTTCCGCCAAGGGCCAATGCAGATGCCGCCATTGCGATGAAGCTTCTCCTGTGCATCGTCTCCACTCCTCGATGCCCTGTCGCCCGGTTGGATCCGGGCGACAGGGCATATGCTATTTTACTTCGGTGACGGTCAGTTTGCCATTCACGCGTTCGGCAACGAACTCGATGCTCGAGCCTTCCTTCAGCTTTTCGATGAGGGCCGGGTCCTCGACTCGGAAGACCATCGTCATCGCAGGCATGTCGAGGTTCTTCAGATCCTCGTGTTTGATGGTGACCTTCTTCGCCTTGGTGTCGATCTTGTTGACGACGCCCTTTGTGAATTCCTCGGCAAACGCACCGAGGGCCGCGCTGGCTGAAAGCAGGGCGGCTAGACTGATTTTGATCATCGCAGTTTTCATATTCGTGGCTCCTTGCTGGAATTATTTCCCGGCGACGCTGACATCGCCGTGCATGCCGGCTTCGTAGTGGCCGGGGATCAGGCAGGCGAATTTGAACTCGCCGTCGGTGGTGAACCTCCAGACGATCTCGCCGGACTGACCGGCCGGAAGGCGGATGGAATTGGCGTCGGCGTGTTCCATCTCCGGGAACTTCTCCATGACCTTTTTGTGCTCAAGGATCTTGTCTTCCTGATCGAGCACGAACTCGTGGTCGACGGTTCCGGCATTCGTGATCGCGATCTTGACCGTCTGCCCCTTGCGGACGTTGAAGGCGGCCGGGGTGAATACCATCTTGCCGTCGTCGGTTTCCTTCATCGTGACGCGGATCGTCTGCGTCGCCTTCGCCTTGTCGCCAGGCTCGCCAACCGCCATTTTTTCACCATGGCCGCCGGCGTGGCTGCCGGAGGCGAGGGCGGGAGTTGCGAGCGCCGCGAGTGCCAGTGCCAATACATAATTCTTCATGCGTAGATCCTCTTTTGATGTTGGATGTTGATCCTCAGCCGTTCTTCGGCTTCGGCGTGATTTGCGTCTTTGCGTCTTTGGCCTTGGTCGCGTCCGGCAGCTCGCCGGTCCACTCCCAGGCCTGCGTTCCGGGCGGGTTTTCGTACCAGCCGGGATCGGAGTAATCGTCCGCTGAGATGCCTTCGCGGACCTTCACGACCGAGAACATGCCGCCCATTTCGATCGGGCCGTGCGGCCCCCAACCGGTCATCATCGGGACGGTGTTCGCTGGAATGGGCATTTCCATTTCGCCCATGTCGGCCATGCCCTTGGTGCCCATGGGCATGTATTCCGGCTGAAGCTTCCTGATCTTCGCGGCGAGCTTCGACTTATCAGCGCCGATGAAGGTCGGGATGTCGTGGCCCATCGCGTTCATCGTGTGATGCGACTTGTGGCAGTGGATCGCCCAGTCGCCGAGGTATTTGGCGTCGAACTCATAGGCGCGCATGGCGCCGACGGGGATATCGATGCTCACCTCCGGCCACCGTGCTTCGGGCCGCAACCAGCCGCCATCCGTGCATGTCACCTCGAAGTCATAGCCATGCATGTGAACCGGATGGTTGGTCATCGTCAGGTTGCCGACCCGCACCCGCACCCTGTCGTTCCTGGAGACGACGAGGGGGCTGATGTCCGGAAAGACGCGGCTGTTCCAGCACCACATGTTGAAGTCGGTCATCTCCATGATCCGCGGCACATAGGAGCCTGGATCAATGTCGTAGGCATTGAGCAGGAAGACGAAGTCGCGATCGACGCGCATGAACGCCGGATCCTTCGGGTGGACGACGAAGAAGCCATCATGCCCATCGCCATCTGCACCATCTCGTCGGAATGCGGGTGGTACATGAAGGTGCCTGATTTCACGAGGTCGAACTCGTAGACGTAGGTCTTGCCGACCGGAATGTGCGGCTGCGTCAGCCCGCCGACCCCGTCCATGCCGGACGGCAGGATCATGCCGTGCCAGTGGAGCGTCGTGTGCTCCGGCAGCTTGTTGGTGACGAAGATGCGCACCCGGTCGCCTTCGACCGCCTCGATCGTCGGACCCGGAGACTGGCCGTTATAGCCCCAGAGATAAGCGGTCATGCCATCGGCCATTTCGCGTTCGACCGGCTCGGCGACGAGGTGGAACTCCTTGACGCCGTTGTTCATCCGGTGGGGCAGGGTCCAGCCATTGAGGGTGACGACCGGCTGATAATCCGGGCCGGAAGTCGGGTGGAGCGGCGGTTGCATGTCCGCCGATTCCATTGTCGGGGCGTCGGGCAGACCCATCGCCGAGGTCTTCGTCCAGGCGCCGGCCACCAGCAGGGCCGCACTCGCACCGAATAGTTGTCGTCTGTTGAACATGGTGGGTTCCTTTCTCAATGGCCGCCGCTGCTGCCGGAGGCAGCGGCGACTTCGGTCTCTGCCGACACACCGGTCGCGCCGCCGCCGTAGATCGCAGGCGCGAGGTTGGCTTCGGCAAGCCAGAAATCGCGCTTGGCGTTGACGGAGAGCAGGATGGAGTTGATCTTGTCACGCGTGTCGGTGAGCAGCTCGAAGGTGTTCGAGATCATGCCGTTATAGGTCAGCAGGGATTCCTCCTCGACCTTGGTGCGCAGCGGCACGACATTGTTGCGGTAGTGGCGCGCGATGTCGTAGTTCGACCGGTACGCCTCATAGGCGGAGCGTGCTTCCGAGCGGACGTTCACAGCCTTCTCCGCGAGCTGGTTTGCTGCCCGCATGTATGCGAGCTCGGCCTTGCGCATTCGCGCCTTGCCGGTATCGAAGATCGGGATCGCGAATTCCAGCTCGACCTGGCCGGTCGTTCTGGTGGTCTTTTCGTCGTCCTCTAGCTCCCGCTCCGTTTCGAAGCCCGTCAGGATTTGGAGATCTGTGACATAGCGCGTCGCTTCCGTGAGCCCATAGGATTTGGCTGTCGCCTCCAGTTCGAGCTTCGCCACCTGAAGATCGATGCGGTTCCTCAGAGCCTCGGCCTCGATGGTATCGCGTTTGACGACGGACTTGGGCAGCGGCGGCAGGCTGTTCGGGACCTGGTAATCCAGGTCGGTGCCCCAGAGGCCCATGAGCCGCGTCAGTTCCTCCTTGGCGAGACGTGCCGCCAGGCGGGCCTTCGCGGTCTCTCCGGCGAGCTCGGCGACGAACACATGTTCGCGTGCCTGGGCGCCTTTGGTCATCGCACCGGTCTCGCCGAGCTTTTCCGCAAGTTCGGAAGCAGCGTCCGCAGTCGCCTGGGCGCGCTGCAGTTGCCCGACGTTCTCCCAGGCAGCCACCACCCCGATCCAGGCACGCCGCGTATCGACGGCGACCTGAAGCGTTTTCACGGCGGCGGTCAGTTGCACCTGCCGGAAACGGGTATCGGTGATCGCCACGTCCCGCTTCCGCGTCGCGAGCGCCAGGATGTTCGTGGTGATCATCCCTTCGATGGTCTTGAACGCCTCCAGTTCCGGCGTGCCCATGCCTGTCGTACCGATGGAAACGGTCGGGTTGATGAGCATCGTCGACTGCCAGGCATCGGCGGCGCTGTCGCCGAGATCGGCGTAGGCTGCCTGGAGGCCTCTGTTATTGAGCAGGGCGACCTGGACGGCCGTCTCGACGTCGAGGACCTTCTTTCGCGCAAGCAGGCTTTTGACCTCAGCGGCGACCGACTGGGCCTGGTTCTGGTTCTGGATCCAGACCGTCTGCTTGGTGGTCGCGATCGCGGTTTTGTCGGCAACGGAAGCGAAGCCCGCTTGCTTGCTGGAATATTCGGCGCCCGTCACACAGCCGCTCAGCGCCAGCGGGAACGCCATCACGGCGGTTAATTTTCTAAGGCCCATCATGAGGCGTCTCCTTTTGCGGGAGACTGCAGATCGTTTTGTCTGCGCCACGGCTTGGGATCGACCGGCTGCCTGGCAACATAGCCAGACACCGGCGACCGGTATGTAAGCGGGCGCGGCGACGGCTGTTCGACCGCGGCGGAAGACGCCACCACGTCGGGAGGAAGCGTGGATGCGCAGCCGCCGATAACAAGCGGCAGCCCCACCACGAAAAGCGAGGGTTTCATTTGAATTTTCCGAATAAGAGATAGCCTACGGGCGCCTGGCCTAAAGGGCAGGCGACCGGCTGGACCCGATCAAGCGGGTGCGTCTCTATTCAGATATTCGGGGGACGGTCGAGGGTCGGCAGTTCGCCAAGGGTCGTCGACGAAGTGCCGGATCGAGGTCACGACGGGTCCGCCGACGTCGGGGGTTGCACAAATGATGCCAATCCCGCCGCAGAAATCCTTGCAGCATTCCTGCTTCACGAGCTTCGAAGCGCCATCGTCGTCATCGGATACGTCGCCATGCGAGTGGCCGTGATGGGCGGCCTCCGCCATGTCGTGGCCTTCGTGGGATGGCGTCACGTCCGAGACCACCGCTTTCAGCTCGGGAAACGAGGAGCCATGCATCGCGGCGTTGGCGTTCGACAGCGAGTACCCCGCCAGTGATATGATGATCACCAGCCGCATCAACACGAGCAGGCTGCTCACTGTGATTCGGTACATCTTGCCCATTCCCAACGAGCTACATGCAAAGCAGCGCGATTTCAATTACGACCTATGTCTCGTCGATGTTCGAGTCCTTTATGTGGCGCGAACATCACGTTGTGTACAGCTAGGGCTTCCAGCGGTTAGTAGGTCAATAAGGCTGTTCTTCTAACATGATCGATCTCGCATCCTACTTCGGCCTTTTTGCCGCAGCACTCGGCGCGGCGACGATACTGCCGATGCAATCTGAGCCCGTACTGGTCGGACTTCTCCTCACGGGCAAGTTCTCCGTGTCGGGTCTGCTCGCCGTGGCCAGCATCGGGAACACGCTTGGAAGTATCGCGAACTGGTTCCTCGGCCGCGGCATCGAAAAGTTTCGGGATCGGCGCTGGTTTCCGGTCGGTAAGGAGGCGCTCGAACGTTCGTCCCGCTGGTACCGGAAATACGGGAAGTGGACGCTGCTTCTTTCCTGGATGCCGGTGTTTGGAGACGCTCTCACGGTTGTCGCCGGAGTACTCAGGGAGCCGCTGCTTCCGTTCACGATCCTGGTGTTCATCGCCAAGACGGGCCGCTATGTCGTGCTGACACTGGCGACGTTACAGTTCCTGGGCTGACCGCTTGCGGCGCGGGAACACGATCCGGTCCACCGTCTCGTCACGGGCGATCAGCGTGTGCCAGGCCGCTGCGGCGAGATGCAGCGCCACCATCGCCAGAATGATCCTCGAGCCGATGACGTGGTAGGGTGCGATCCCGAACCAGAAGTAACTCGCGACGAATCCCATGCAGGCCTGTCCGATGATCGCGGCGTAGAAGGCATGATGAAGGACCGTGGCTGCCCGCCCGGCCCATGTGCCGGGCACGCTTGCCTCGGACGGCTGCAGGACATGAAGAACCAGCCGTACGCCCATCAGCAGGCCGATCGCTATTCCCGCGTAGTTGTGGAGGTGGTGCTGGACGACGTCCCAGGACGACGGCGTTATCCCCATATGGGCGGCATGATGCGTCCGCTCGATGCTGCCGCCGGTCAGGTACTGGACCGGCACCATGAGGGCGACCAGCCAGTGAAGTCCTATTTGAGCCAGCGAATAGCCGCGTTTCATCGGTCCTCTCCCAGCGACAGGCGCAGACTAGCCGGCGAGGGTTAAAGTTTCCTCGTCGGCTGTTGCCAGGAATGCCTAGCCGCCGACGACTGCGAGCAAATCGGTGACATGCAGAGCTGCATCGACGCATGCCGCCGCTGTGCCGAGGGCTGCCGCGAGATGGCGGCATGAGGGCGTCCGCCCTTGCCGCCCCAGACGAGCACGAATATCCGTCGCCGCTTACATGAACAAGTTCGGACTGCTCTCCATTGAGCGGTCCTATGCCCGGAATGGATGAAGGCTGAAGCCGCCGCGCGGGCAACGGCTTGAGGCCTATCGGCGGATGCTAGCTGGAACTGTTTGTGTCGGGGAGGGGAAGGCAAGCCAGTTGCCTTCCCCGGTGTCTACTGGCGCTTTTTGCGCCAGGGCGCGTTCTTCTGCCAGTCGCCGGCCATGATGCTCCCGTAGGGGATCACCTCGTCGACCACTTCGGCGAGACCGTAGTGCTCGATCTGCGCCCGCACGTTCGCAGCGCTCTTGTAGGCACTCGGCAGTTCCGACACGTCGGCGAAACCGGAGAAGAACCGCGCGTCGAGACCGCTTGTTTCCTTCTCCAGAATAGCCGCGATGTTGTTCGGGCTGAGCCCCCGCGAATCGGCCCCATACTCCGCAGACAACTGCCTCATATGCGCGCTGCGCGAAAAGTTGCGGCCGGCGCCATGCGGCGAGAAGCCGAGGCCATGGGCAGCGTTCGAGCCACGAACGATCAGGATCGGTTCCGCCATATTGAGCGGAATGATGGTCAGATCGGTCGCGTCATGCGCCCAGTTGTCGAAGGCAGGGGTCGCACCCTTTCCGTGGTAGAACAGCCCGTCCGACTTCCGGAAGACGAAATTATGCTCGTTCCAGAAGCGGTCCGCGACCTTGGCCGAGAGCTTTTCCGCCGCCATGTCGTGAAGGACATAGTGGTTCTCTTTCGTCCACTGGCGGATCGTCTGCAGCGCCGACCAGTAGGCATCGCCTTCCTCGGTATCGGCCGGAATCCAGGCATTCTCCCTATGCGTCTCAGGCGAGATGCGTTCCCGAAACTGGTTGGCGACCTTCATGCCCTTGTCGTAGAGCCGCGCTCCCGGTGCTCGCGATCCATGATGGGTCACAAGCGCGGTTTCGCCGGTCGACTTCATCGTGCCGACATAGGCGAAATGATTGCCGTCGCCCTGGGTCGCGAAATGCTCGATGCCGGCGCTCAGCGCACCTTCGCGCAGAAAAGGATTCTGCTGGAACGCCGAAAGCGTCGCCTCGGAAGGCTTGAGCTGCGCGCCGCGCGGACGACCGCCGGGACCGAAATGCGTCACGGCATGCACGGCGTCGAGAAGCGACTTCGGATCCACGCCGGGAAAAATCGAAATCGCCATGGAGCAGCAGATATCGGCCGAATGCATGCCGGGATGGATCGCTTCGGACGCCACCACGCCGCCGACCGGGATCGTTCCGACCGGACCCGCCGGGCAAGCGTCCGGCATGATCGCGGCGGAACGGACGACGGGTGTGCGCACCAGCGCCCGCATCGTCGCATTGACCTTCTCGACATTGTCCTGTTCGAAGGCGTTCTCGGCGCGGATGTTGGAATAGATCTCGATATCGTTATCGGCCCTCAAGGCAAGCGTCGGCCCGGGCTGGAAAGCTTTTGCTGCTTCCAATGCATCCGTTACCGAGCCACCCTTGCTCAAAACCGCATTGGCCGCGTCGAGAGCCGGGCGAAACCACTTCCCCTGGCTCATTCCGGCGTCGATCAAATCCTGTCCGCTCATTACCGCTATCATTGTCTTTTCTGCGTCTGCAGTCCTTCTTGTTCCGTTGCGTTTCTTCATCATCCCGGCGACGAGATGTGGCAGGACAGTTTACTGAGCTACGCGCTCCTTTCGGAAGCACGGGATGATTTGAACACCCGACCTGCCCGCCGGAAATCCGATGGGCCGCTCTTTCCTTGTAGTCCTGCCGGCATTCGCCGAGTTATCCCGTCCCTGCGGAGCAGGGATATGCGTGCCATGCAGCGGCGACGAGGGTGGACGAAACCGGATGGCCCCGCTCGTGCCAGAGAGCGTATGCCCAGGAGGAGTCGAACCTGCCAGACCATCCAACTTTGGAGGCTGTAGTTCCGTCCGGCATTCGCCGCTGCAATTCTCATTATGGCGACAAGTGACCAAAGAAACTTCCCGCTACCAGAGGGACGTGCGATCCCTGCAGGGTTCGAACCTGCCGCGGCCATGTAGTTCCCCATGCATTCGCCATGTCATTTCCATTCGTCCGTGACGACGAGGTGTGGTGAAACAGCCTGCTCTATCCGCTGAGCTACGGGTCCATGAACTGGAGGACCCGACGGGATTCGAACCCGCGACCAGGAGATTAACGATCTGTAGTTTCATCCGGCATTCGTCACGGCTCCCGCGCCGTTCACGGCGGCGCGGGGTATTACTTTCTGCGAGCCCCGTCAGAGCTCGATCTCCTCGATGGCTTTCAGCCAGCCGTCCGCTCCCTTGCGGTTGGCCGCAAAAGCCGTGATCACGCCATAGACGGCATCGGAGAAGCCGCCGATGTTGAGCACGTCTTCTCGCGTCGGCGCCTGTGTCGTGGCATGGGGCTGGATGTCGAGGCAGACCAGCTTTGCAGCCGGGTTGACCCGCTTGATCCTTGCCCATTCCGTCATGACGGCCGTCGGCTGGCCGCTCCCGCGCGCATCCACCCAGGACTCATTGTCCGAGATGAACACCACGAGATCGACCTTGGCCTTCTCGTTCGCCAGCTTCCTCAGCGGTGCGGAGCAATTGGTTCCGCCGCCACCGATTTTCGCCAGCTTGCCGGCATTGGTCATCACCGAATCCCGCTTGTTGAGGCTGACATGCACCACGTCATTTTCGAACGGCAGTACCCGCGCCTTCGGGTTGCGCTGCAGGAATGCCGCGGTCATCAGACCGGCGACGTCGATGCAACGAACCGAGGACGTCGCGCCCTTCCGGTAACCGGTGACCGGCGAGCCCATGGAGCCCGACACGTCGGGGCATAGCACCACACTGCCCGTTAGCGACGGCACGTTAGCGATGGCGATATCCATCGCATCCTGCAGCGCATCCCGCACGACATCCGGAACCTGGCCATCGACCATCTTCCACGCCATCATCAACTGATAGGGGAAGACCTTTGCCTTGCGGATTTCCTCCGGATCGGCAAGCCGCGCCGCCAGCGCCTCGGCAAAACCCTCGACCTCGAACACGCCGTTGCGTGCAAAGGTGTTGAGGTTCTGCCGCACCATCTGCCAGCCGCCCTTGCAGGCGATTTCGACCCAATGCTCCCGCGTCAGCGGCAGCGAGGTCAGCATCTGGAACGGCACATCAGGCACCGGCACCGTCTGGTCGCGCCGGAACGCTTCCAGTGCCTTGACGAGTTCCGGCAGTGTCGCGAAGTCGTGCGGCTTGCCGATCGCCCAAGCATAGAGCGCCTTGCGTTCCTCCGTCGCCGGCTTCGGATGCACCATGCGGATGACGTCGGCGAGCGAAGGATCGTTTCCGACAATCGCACGCAGGATCTGCTCGATGCTGGCCCGTTCGAGCCACGCCTGCACCATCTTCTTCGGGCGTGTGCCGAGCGATTTGCGACCCGTGGCGCCGGAGCGCATGACCTGCACGAAGCCGCGCAGCATCTTGCCGCTCTTCACCACCCGCGGAAATGCACGGGCGAAGGCGTCGCTCTGAAGGCTGGAGAGCATGGCGAGCAACGTCACCGGCATGTCCTTCATGTGACCCTTCTCAGCGGCGTAAACAGCCACCTTGGCGAGAAATTCCGGCTCGACCTCAAGGGCGAGCGTCTTTACCGCATCGAGCTGCTCAGCCCCATCCGCATAGAAGGTGCCGTTGAAGGTGCCGGTAACGGCATATTGCGCCAGCGCCTCACGCGGCGTCAGCCGGTAGGCCGGGGCCGCTTCATGATTTTTTGTATCCGTTCCCGGAAGCAGCTTCCCGAGGTAGGTTTTGAAGATTGCCTTGTTGACCATGACAGCACCTGTTGTTTGGTTCGTGCCAGATACATTTCAAGACGCGTGCCAGTTTGGAGAAAAGAGCGAGAGATACGCGAAATTTCCGTTCATCTATCTGTTTTTAAAGTAGAAATTTTTATGCCTCAGCCGAACGCGATCATGAATTGCGAAAACCAGATCCCGAATATATTATCGCAGATTATCTTACTTTATAATTTTGGATAAGAGATGAAGCGCCGCGTTGCCATCAGCATATTGGGAACCACGCTCGATGCGGGGAAATGGGAAAATCGCTGGAGCCGCTGGCGGCCGAATGTCGCGCTCTGCCAGCAACCGGGCCTGTTCATCGACCGGCTGGAACTGATCCTCGACAACCACTCGCAAGCTCTCTGTCACCGCATTGTCGCCGACATCGAAACTGTGGCGCCGGCAACGGAGGTGCGGAGCAACATCATCAACTTCAAGGACCCCTGGGATTTTTCGGAGGTCTATACCAACCTCAGGGACTTTGCCCGCAACTACAGCTTCGACCCCGAAACGGAAGACTATCTCGTCAACATCACCACCGGCACCCATGTCGCACAGATCTGCTGGTTCCTGCTGACCGAAGCCCGCATCATTCCCGGCCAGCTGCTGCAGCTCTCGCCGCCGCGCGATCGCGAGCCGGAGCAGGACTTTGCCGGCACGCATCGGATCATCGACCTCGACCTTTCCCGTTATGACGAGATCGCCAAGCGCTTCGCTTCCGAGCGGGAAGACGCCGCCTCTTTCCTGAAATCGGGGATTTCGACCCGCAACGCCGCCTTCAACAGAATGATCGACCAGATCGAGAGGGTGGTGATCCGCTCGGCGGCGCCCGTTCTGCTGACCGGGCCGACCGGTGCCGGCAAGTCGCAACTCGCCCGCAGGATCTACGAGCTGAAGAAGAGCCAGCGCAAGGTCAGTGGTCCCTTCATCGAGGTTAACTGCGCGACCCTGCGCGGCGACCAGGCCATGTCCACTCTGTTCGGCCATGTGAAGGGGGCGTTTACCGGCGCCGCAGGCGAGCGTGCCGGCCTGCTCAAATCCGCCGACAAAGGCGTGCTGTTCCTCGACGAGATCGGCGAACTCGGCCTCGACGAACAGGCCATGTGCCTGCGCGCCATCGAGGAAAAGAAGTTCCTGCCCGTGGGCGCCGATCGTGAGGCGTCCGCGGAGTTTCAGCTGATTGCCGGCACCAATCGCGACCTTGGCGAGGATGTCCGCAAAGGCAGGTTCCGCGAAGATCTCTATGCCCGGCTGAACCTCTGGACTTTCCAGCTGCCGGCCCTGCGCGAGCGCAAGGAGGACATAGAGCCCAATCTCGACTTCGAACTCAGGCGCTATCTGGAACGAGAAGGCGAAAATGTGACTTTCAACAAGGAAGCGCGCGACCGCTACCTGACTTTCGCAACTGGCCCGCAAGCCGTCTGGAGCGCCAACTTTCGCGACCTGTCGGCGTCAGTGACGCGCATGGCGACCCTCGCGCCGCATGGGCGCATCACGACCGACGTCGTTGATGATGAAGTCCGGCGGCTGAATGCGTTTTGGCGCAGCTCAAGTGACGACGGCAAGGTGGATCTGATCATTGAAGAAGTGCTGGGAGCGGAGACGGCCGCTCGCCTCGATCGCTTCGACGCAGCCCAGCTTGCCACTGTTCTTCACACTTGCCGTCAACATGCCACGGCAAGTGCTGCGGGCAGAGCCCTGTTTGCGATGTCCCGACTGGAGAAAAAGAGCAGCAACGATACCGATCGCCTGAGTAAATATCTCGCGCGCTTCAGCCTCAGATTCGAGGACATCAGGAAAGCCGGATAGATCTTGGAATATGGCTCTCAAACCAGCATCGACTGCTGGGCGAAGATACCCGCCATCGCGCCTTGCCATGATGCCGTGGTGACCGAGGGCATTCCGGGATTGGCGAGGTCGCCGGCGGCGTAGATGCCGGGCATGCTGGTCTCGCGGCGCTCATCGACCTTGAGGGCGATGCCGCTGGGCGTATCGACTGTGGTGAGGCCCAGTGATTCATGCAGGCTGGCGGACGGCTTGTTGCGCGGATGGGCGAACAGGATGTCGACCGCGACATCGGGGCCGGTATCGAGTTTGACGGTGGCGCCATGGCCCCCGTGATTAACGATCCCGGTGATCCGGCCCTCGACGACAGGTATGTTGCGAGGTGCGAGATCGGCCCGGATATCGGGCGGAATGTCATGACCATCGGCGAACAGCGTCAACCTGTCGGTCCAATCGTGGAAAAGCCTGGCCTGATTGTGCGACTGCCGGCCGGACCAGACGAGGCCCCAATGCTGGCCGGCGACTTCAAAGCCGTCGCAATAGGGGCAGGGCACGATGGAGGTGCCCCAGCTTTCGGCAAAGCCCGGAACATCAGGCATCTGGTCCGCGATGCCATAGCTCAGGATCACGCGGCGCGCCTTGAGGCTTTCGCCATCGCCAGTGAGGACGGAGAAGTTGTCGATTGCGCCGGAGACACTTTCGGCCCGGGCACTGACCAGCTTGATCGTGGGATAACGCGCCAGCTGCTGCCGCGCCTCGGCCAGGATGTCCAGCGGCGGCTTGTGATCGTGGCCGAGCAGACCATGCGAGTGGCCGGCGAAGCGATTGCGCGGTAGGCCGGTATCAAGAACGGTAACCTTGCGGCGGGCACGGCCGAGCTGCAAGGCGGCGGCGAGACCGGCAAAGCTGCCGCCGATGATGATGACGTCATCCATGGTAATGGGCTCCGTGTTGCGGATGGAGGACAGGATAAAATCCACTCTTTGACTTGCATATTTTTGATACTACATGGTATCGTAATGCATGAATAACGATACTGTCAAGGATCATAATTGCCCGTGACCGAAAATAGTCGAGGCCGGCGCGGCCGGCCAGCCAACGAGGCGCTTGGCCAAACGATAGTCGACGCAGCATACGAACTCTTTGTGGAATTGGGTTTTCAAGCGACGACATTGGACAAGGTCACCCAGCGAGCGAAGATATCAAAGCTCAGCATCTATCGGCACTTCGAGAACAAGGAAGCGCTGTTCAGCGCGGCCGTCGCCACTCGCTGCCATCAGTTTGCACCACAAGCCCTTTTTGAAGGCGTCGACGGTTCGGCCGAAGATCAACTCACGGCGGTGGGATCATCGCTGCTTCGCACGCTGTTGAGCCCGGACGTCCGCAGTGTCGAAGCCATGGTCATGGCCGACAAGACGAACCAAAAGTCGTTAAGCAAGCTCCATTACGAAGCCGGCCCCGCCCATGTCATCGCCCAAATCGAGGCCCTGTTGTGTCGGTTGCACGCGAAGGCGGTTCTGAACGTGCCCGATCCTCTCCAGTCCGCCCGCTTGTTTGCCGCGCTTTTCAAAGGATCCGATCTCCTGATTATCGCACGCTTCGATGAGGCGAGAGCAGAGGACGACAAAGAAATTGAAGCCTATTGCCGGTCGGCTGTCGCTATGTTCATCGCCGCGCACGGTCGCAACGACCAGGCGGGGGGATAGCCTGGTTAAAGAACGGATCAGAACAAGGATCATGGCATGACAGAGAAAGATGTTTATCAGGTAGCCGACTGGAAAGGCCAAAGCGGGGAGCGCTGGGTAGCCCACCAGGCCCGGCTCGACGCCATGCTGGCGGTGTTCGGCCAGGCCGCGATCGAAGCCGCCGCGCCCGCGACGGGCGAGCGCGTGCTGGACGTCGGCTGCGGCGCAGGCGAGTCGAGTCTGGCACTGGCCACCCTCATCGGCAGGCAGGGCCAAGTGGTAGGCGTGGACATATCCGAGCCGATGATTGGCAGAGCGCGCGCCCTTGCGCCACAGGATATGTCGGTCGTGTTCCGAGTAGCCGACGCCAGCAGGGCCGAGTTGCCCGAGGGCGCGTTCGACATCCTGTTCTCGCGTTTCGGGGTGATGTTCTTCGATGATCCGACAGGAGCGTTCGCGCACATGCGCCGCGCGCTCCGGCCGGGCGGACGAGTCGCTTTCGTCTGCTGGCGCGGCGTGGCCGAGAACGATTGGATGCGCCTGCCGATGAGCGCGATCAAGGGCATCCTCCCGCCGACCGCGCCGCCCGGTTCCGAAGCGCCCGGCCCGTTCTCCTTCGGCGACCCGGAACGGGTGGCGCGCATCCTGACGGCGGCCGGCTTCACCGATACCGCTATCGCGCCCTTCGATGCGTCCGTTCTGTTTGGCAAGGGTCCGACGCGGGACGCGGCGATCGACGACGCGGTGGAGATGACGCTCGAGGTCGGCCCGCTGTCGCGCGTGCTCGCTGATCAGCCCGACGACATACGCGACCGCGCCTCGGTCGCGGTTCGTGCCGCCTTCGCGGGCTGCCCCGGTGAGCGGTCGGTTATGATCAACGGCGCGACATGGATCGTCACGGCGCGCAATCCGGCAAGCTGACAGGGATTGACCGGCGTTATGGCCCTCAACATGCCACGGCAAGCGCGGCGGGCAGAGCCTTGTTTGCGATCTCGCGACTGGGGAAAAAGAGCAGCAATGACGCCGATCATTTCTTTCCATCCATGGACAAACATTGGCGGTTGACGGCAACGATAGCCTTTATGCGCCATCCTTTTCGGCGCTTGTGGCCATATGCTTAAGCTCGTGCCACAGACTTTCGGCAAAACTGCGCAGGACCGTGAGTTCGAAGCTGTCGTCGCCGGTGCGGGCGATCTGCACGGAGATATGGCCGACCATCGTCATCGCCGAACTGCCTTCCGCAAAAACGGCGGGATCGAGATCGATGGCGGTGCCTTTTGAGAGAAGCAGCCGCGAGGAGCGGCCTGAGATGCCGATGCGCACGCGTCCGTGGCTCTGGTCCATGACGAAGGCTTTTCCCGCGAGTGCTGCCGCAAGGGCGGCGAGACTGGCGGGGGAAAGCGGCGCGTCGCCGGCGACGAACCATTGGCGGAAGCCGGCCTTGCGGATCGAACTTTTCGCAAGGCCGGCTTTGGCCAATTCCGTGGCGAGAGCTGCCGGCTCGATCGTGCCGAGCACGTGCAGCAGATGGCCTTCCGGCAGGGCCTCCAGCCGGATGCCTGTTCCGGCGCTGCCACTATATGCCGTCCCGGCAAGAACCGGTTTGTGCTGGGGTAGATCAGGCATGGAGCTTCTCGTTTTCGGGATCGACAAAGGCGGGATGGCAGAGCACCGCATCGGTGAATTCATTGCGCAGGCCGTTCCAGACCGTCACCTTTTCGCCGATGCGCTCCGGTCCGCGCCGGACGAGGGCCAGGCCGATCGTATGGCCGAGACTCGGCGAGAAGGCGCTCGATGTGACATAGCCCTGATCGTTTTCGAGCGTCGCCGCAGCGCCTTCTGCAAGGATATGCGAGCCGGTGCGAAAGCCGCTTGCCGGATTGAGCGGCTTGACGCCGACGAGGCGTGGACGCTCGGGATCCTGCAGGCCTTCGCGGGCGAGCATCGCCTTGCCGATGAAATCCGGCTTGGTTGATGAAACCATGCGGCCGAAACCGAGATCACCGGGTGTGACCGTGCCGTTGATCTCGGCATGGGTGACGTGGCCCTTTTCGATGCGCATGACGCCGAGCGCTTCGACGCCATAGGCTGAGATGCCGTGTTTCTCCCCAGCCGCCATGATGGCATCGGCAACACTTTCGCCGTAGCCGGCCGGCACGGCCAGCTCGTAAGCGAGTTCGCCCGAGAAGGAGATCCGGAAGAGCCGGCCGTCGAGGCGGCCTGCAAATAGCGACACCTTGCGGGCGCTCATGAAGGGGAAGGCCGCATCGGAAAGATCCTCGTCGACGATTTCCGAGAGGATGGCGCGCGACTTCGGCCCGGCAACCGCCATCTGCGCCCATTGATCGGTCGAGGAGGCGAAGCAGACGTCGAGTTCGGGCCAGAGCGTCTGGGCGCAGAATTCGAGATGGGTCAGCACGCCGGCGGCGAGCGCCGTCGTCGTCGTCATGAAGAAATGGTCGTCGCTGAAGCGGCTGGTGGTGCCGTCGTCATAGATGAAGCCGTCCTCGCGCAGCATGATGCCGTAACGCGCCTTGCCGACGGCCAGCTTGGCAAAGCCATTGCAATAGACCCGATCGAGGAAGGTCGCGGCATCGCGGCCGAAGATTTCGATCTTGCCGAGGGTGGAAACGTCGCAGAGGCCGGCATTTTTGCGGATGTTCAGCACCTCGCGATCGACGCTTTCGCGCCAGGTCGTCTCGCCGGCGCGCGGGAACCAGGAGGAGCGATACCAGAGGCCGGTTTCGACGAAGACCGCGCCGTTCTTTTTCGCCCAGCCGTGCAGCGGCGATTTGCGCGCCGGCTGGAAATCCTTGCCGCGCGAGGCCCCGGTCAAAGCGCCGAAGGAGACAGGTGTGTAGAAGGGACGGAAGGTCGTCGTGCCCACTTCGGCGGGCGATACGCCGCGCGCCTCGGCAAGGATGCCGATGGCGTTGATGTTGGAAAGCTTGCCCTGGTCGGTCGCCATGCCTGATGTGGTGTAGCGCTTGGCAAGCTCGACATGGCCGTAGCCCTCACGCACGGCCAGGCCAAGGTCCTTGAGATGCACGTCGTTCTGATAGTCGACGAAAGCCTTGCCCTTCGAGCCCTTGACCGACCAGAGCGGCTTTGCGTGCTGAGCCGTCTCGGTGGCGGAGGCAAAGGCCGGTTCCGCGGCAAGGCCGATTGCCTGCAATGCGGCGGCGGCCTTTGCCGCGCCATCGCCGAGGCAGGCTTCGGTCTGCGCAAGACCGGCGGCCGCGCCGGCGACGGCAAGACCGTCCTGTGATGCCGGCGCCAGAAAGGCCGAGGTCTCATCCGACCATTGCGGCTTGCCGCCGCGATGGCAGGCAAGATGAATGACCGGGCTCCAGCCGCCCGACATGGCAAGCGCATTCGCGTCGATCCGGCGAATGCCGCCTGCGGTCTCGACGCTGACGCCGCGCAGGCGCTTGCCGCCCTCTGCATCGATCACCCGGGCGCCCCGCAGCACCTCGGCGCGGCCCTGCCAGCTCTTGCCGCCATCGGCGCGGCTGTCGACGATCGCCGCGACTCGAAGGCCGGCGGCTTCGAGGTCGGCGGCGGTGTCATAACCGGTATCGTTGGTGGTGAAGATCACCGTGTTTTGGCCAGGCGCGACGGCCTGCCGATTGAGATAGCTGCGCATGGCGCCTGCCATCATCACGCCGGGAATATCGTTGCCGCCGAAAACGAGCGGCCGTTCCTCGGCCCCCGTCGCCAGGATCGCCTGGCGGGCGACGATGCGCCACAATCGTTCGACGGGACGCTCCGGATCAGGCAACGCCATATGCTTCTGCACACGTTCGACAGCGCCGAAAACATTGTCGTCGTACCAGCCGAAAACGGTCATGCGCGGCAGGCGGCGCACATTCGCCAGCCCTTCGAGTTCGGCCAGCAGCTCGCCGAGAACAGTGTCCGCCGGCTTGCCGTCAATGGTGCCGCTGTCGGCCAGCAGGCTGCCGCCGAATTCGGCGCCTTCGTCGGCAAGGATGACGCGTGCGCCGGCGCGCCCGGCCGTCAGGGCCGCGGCCAGACCGGCGGAGCCGGCGCCGATCACCAGCAGATCGCAATGCGCCCAGCATTTCTCATAGGTGTCGGGATCGGCCTCGTAGGAGGCGCGGCCAAGGCCCGCCGCCTTGCGGATCACCGGCTCGTAGAGCTTTTCCCAGAGGGCCGCCGGCCACATGAAGGTCTTGTAGTAAAAACCGGCGCTGAGGAAGGGCGAGAGCAGGCCGTTGACCGCGCCGACATCGAAACCGAGCGAGGGCCAGCGGTTCTGGCTCTTGGCCGTCAGCCCCTGGTAAAGCTCGATCATCGTCGCGCGTGTATTCGGCTCGGTGCGCCCGCCGCTGCCTGTCGTCACCAGCGCGTTCGGTTCGGCCCCCCCGGCCGTCAGAATGCCGCGTGGGCGGTGATATTTGAAACTGCGGCCGACGAGCTGGATACCGTTGGCAAGCAGCGCAGAGGCGAGCGTGTCGCCCGGATGGCCTTCCAGCGCCTTGCCGTCGAAGGTGAAGCCGAGTGTCTTGGCGCGGTCGATGCGGCCGCCGGAGGAAAGACGGAAGCTCGTCATGCCGGTTCTCCGCCGAGCTTGGCAAGGGCGGCATCCCGAACGCCATGGACCGCATGGGTGACGGTATCGCGCTCGACGATCAGCCAGCGACGGCAGCCGGAAGAGTGGTGCCAGTATTCGCTGTGGCAGCCGCGCGGATTGTCTCTGAGATAGACATAGTCGTACCAGGCATCCTGACCGGCATCCGGCGCCGGCCGGACAAGGTTCGCATCGCCGCGGATCGAGAATTCCTCCTTGGGCCGAGTGCCGCAATGGGGACAGGAAATCAGGCTCGCCATGGTCGAATGTCCTCAGTGCAGATTGGGCTGGGCGCCAACGCCCTTTTCGTCGATCGGGTAGCCGCGCGCAAAGCGGTCGAGCCGGAAGGCGCGGGCGGTCTGATGCGGCGTGTTGCGGGCGATCAGGTGGGCATAACAGAAGCCGGAGGCGGGCGTGGCCTTGAAGCCGCCGTAACACCAGCCGGCGTTGAGATAGAGATTATCGATATGGGTGCGGTCGATGATCGGCGAGCCGTCCATGCTCATATCCATCACCCCACCCCAGGAGCGGAGATAACGCACGCGCGACAGCGACGGGATCATCGCAATCCCGGCCTCGGCGACATGTTCGACCGAAGCCAGATTGCCGCGCTGGGCATAGGAGTTGTAGCCGTCGATATCGCCGCCGAAGACGAGGCCGCCCTTGTCGGACTGGGAGACGTAGAAATGCCCGGCGCCGAAGGTGACGACATTGTCGATGAAGGGTTTCAGCCCTTCGGAAACGAAGGCCTGCAGCACATGGCTTTCGATCGGCAGGCGAAGGCCGGCCATATCGGCGACGACGGTGGAATTGCCGGCCGCCGCCAGCGCCAGCTTGCCGCAGCCGATGAAGCCCCTGCTGGTCTCGACGCCGGTCACCCGGCCGTTTTCGCTACGGATGCCAGTGACTTCGCACTGGGTGATGATGTCGACGCCGCGGCTGTCTGCGCCGCGGGCATAGCCCCAGGCAACCGCATCGTGGCGCACCGTGCCGCCGCGCGGCTGGTAGAGGGCGCCCATCACCGGAAAGCGGGCATTGTCGAAATCGAGGAAGGGCAGCTTCCGGCGCACGGCCTGCCGGTCGAGCAGCTCGGCATCGACGCCGTGCAGCCGCATAGCGTTGCCGCGGCGCGTATAGGCGTCACGCTGCGCGTCGGAATGGAAGAGGTTGAGCACGCCGCGCTGCGAGACCATGGCGTTGAAGTTGAAGTCCTGCTCCAAGCCTTCCCAGAGCTTCATCGACAGTTCGTAGAAGGGATTGTTGCCCGGCAACAAGTAGTTCGAGCGGATGATCGTCGTGTTCCTGCCGATATTGCCGGAGCCGAGATAGCCCTTTTCGAGGACGGCGACATTGGTGATCCCGAACTCCTTGGCAAGATAATAGGCGGTGGCCAGGCCGTGACCACCGCCGCCGACGATGACGACGTCATAATGCGGCTTCGGCGCCGGATCGCGCCAGGCAGGCGCCCAGTTCTTGTTGCCGCGAAGGCCGTTGAGAAAAATCGAAAGAGCGGAATAGCGCATGGGTCACCCGGAAAGAACAGCGGCATGATGCCAGAAAGAGGCGGGCAGACTTGCACAAGAGGGACATGAATCGCTAAGAAAGGGACATGTCCTCAGTTGATAGCAGAAATGTCCAGACGATCGGCTTCATCCTGATTCCGGGATTTGCGCTGATGTCCTATGCCTCGGCGACCGAGCCGTTGCGGGCGGCAAATCTGCTGGCGGGCCGCGAGATCTATCGTCTACAGATTTTCTCGCCGGATGGCGCATCGGCGCTCTCCTCCTCCGGTGTCAGCGTACCCGCCGAACCTCTTCCCATGCGGGGATCGGGTCTTGGCACCGCCTTCGTCTGCGCCGGCGGTTCGCCGCGCGACTGGCGGTATCCGGGCGTGCTCGCCTGTTTGCGGCAGCTGTCGCGCGAAGGTGTGAGGATCGGCGGCATCTCGGGCGGCCCTTATCTGATGGCCGCCGCCGGACTACTCGGCGGCCGCGACTTCACCGTCCATTGGGAGCATGCGGCAGCCCTTCTCGAAGCCTTTCCGGATCTCACGCCGCGCCAGGCGCGCTTCGTGATCGCCGGCAACAGGATCACCTGCGGCGGCGGCATCGCTCCGCTCGACATGATGCATGTGCTGATCGCCGAGCGCATGGGGCCGGATTTCGCCCGTCGCGTCAGCGACTGGTATCTTCACACGGAGGTCAACGAGCCGGCAGCACCACAGCGCGCCTCGCTGGCCGAGCGCTACGGGGTCCACCATCCCGGCTTGCTCAGCGTTCTCGAACGGATGGAGGAGACGATCGAGATGCCGCTCGAGCGTGTCGCCATGGCGCGCATCGCCGGCGTCACCACCCGCCATCTCGACCGGCTGTTTGCCGCCCACCTCGGCACCAGCTTCCTCGATCAATACCGCAAGATCAGGCTGCAGCATGCCCATCGCCTGTTGAAGCAGAGCCCGCTTTCCGTCTCGGAGATCGCGGTTGCCACCGGCTTTTCCAGCCTCAGCTATTTTTCCCGGATGTTCCGTAGCGCCTACGGCGTCACTCCGCGTGAGGCGCGGCGGGAATAGTTTTCTTCACGGTTGAGGAAATTTCACTATGACGATAGGATTGCATCCGAACAAAAGCGCAGGCGGCAGGGGAAAATCCATGAAATCCAAGCGAGAAGCGGCGGAGCAGCCGGAACAGCCGCATGGCGGCCGCGCTGCCTTTTCCCAGGACCCGCACGCCGTTCGGGAACCGAAGGAAAACAACCTCGAAATGGCGATCGGCCATGAGGTGCGCGCCTACCGCAAGAAACTCGGCATCACCGTCACCGATCTCGCGGCCGCCACCGGCATTTCGCTCGGCATGCTGTCGAAGATCGAGAACGGCAATATCTCGCCGTCGCTGACGACGCTGCAATCGCTGTCGCGGGCGCTCGGCGTGCCGCTGACCGCCTTTTTCCGTCGCTTCGAGGAGCCGCGCAATGCCGTCTTCGTCAAGGCCGGACAGGGCGTCGAGCTCGAACGGCGCGGCACGCGCGCCGGCCACCAATATAATCTGCTCGGCCATATCGACAACAATACCAGCGGCGTCATCGTCGAGCCCTATCTGATCACGCTGACGGCCGATTCCGATATCTTCCCGACCTTCCAGCACGAGGGCATGGAGTTTCTCTATATGCTCGAAGGCGAGGTGATCTACCGTCACGGCGACCAGCTTTTTCAGATGCAGCCGGGCGACAGCCTGTTCTTCGACGCCGATGCGCCGCATGGGCCGGAACAACTGGTGAAACTGCCGAGCAAATACCTATCGATCATCAGTTATCCCCAGCAGAACTCACGGGGCTGAATTGCCTTAGAAGAAAACTTTATTCTTCCCAGTTGATGTCCTGATATAGACCTGCTAGTCCTTTCTCAACAAGAACGGAGGCACGCGCTATGTGCGGCATTGTAGGACTGTTCCTCAAGGACAAGAGCCTTGAACCCGAACTCGGGAATCTGCTCTCGGATATGCTGATCACCATGACCGATCGCGGGCCGGATTCTGCCGGCATTGCGATCTATGGCGGTACGGCCGAGGGCAGGGCAAAGATCACCATCCAGTCCGCCAACCCCAGCGCCGATTTCGAGGGCCTCGCCGGCGATCTCGAGAAGGCCGGCATCAAAGCCCACGTGTGGGTCAAGAGCACGCACGCGGTCATCGAGCTTGACGCTTCCAAGCTTGCAGACATGCGCGAGACACTCGAACGGATCCGCCCGGCGGTCCGCCTGATGGGATCGGGCGAAAGCGTCGAGATCTACAAGGAAATCGGTCTTCCCAAGGACGTCGTGGCGCGCTTCGGCGTCCGCGCGATGAGCGGAACCCACGGCATCGGCCATACCCGCATGGCGACGGAATCGGCGGTCACCACGCTCGGCGCCCATCCGTTCTCGACCGGCGCCGACCAGTGCCTGGTGCACAACGGCTCGCTCTCCAACCACAACAACCTGCGCCGCGAACTGGTGCGCGAAGGCATGACCTTCGAGACCCAGAACGATTCCGAAGTGGCCGCCGCCTATCTGACGGCCGAAATGGCCAAGGGCAAGGATCTCGGCCAGGCGCTGACCGGCGCGCTCGACGATCTCGACGGCTTCTTCACCTTCGTCGTCGGCACCAAGTCCGGCTTCGGCGTGGTCCGTGACCCGATCGCCTGCAAGCCCGCCGTCATGGCCGAGACCGACCAGTATGTCGCCTTCGGCTCGGAATACCGCGCGCTGGTCAACCTTCCCGGCATCGAGGACGCCCGTGTCTGGGAGCCGGAGCCGGCAACCGTTTATTTCTGGGATCACGACAAGGCCGCCTGAGGGGCGCTTGAACGCGGGAGGCGGCTGAAACCCTCTCCCAGACAAACGAGGATTCAATGCCTATATTCGACCTTTCCAACACCCCTCTTCGCGAACTGAACAGCGCGCTGCACGCCCTTTCCCAAGGGGCGAACGATACGGAATTCGAAGTCGTCAACCCGCGCGGCAGCCATGCCGTTGCCGTTGGTATCGACAGCCCCGTCACCGTCGCCGTCAGAGGATCGGTCGGCTATTACTGCGCCGGCATGAATGACGGCGGCAGGGTGACGGTTCACGGTTCGGCCGGGCCGGGTGTCGCCGAAAACATGATGTCCGGCACGGTCGTCATCGAGGGCGACGCCAGCCAGTATGCCGGCGCCACCGGCCGCGGCGGGTTGCTCGTCATCAAGGGCAATGCAGCCTCGCGCTGCGGCATTTCGATGAAGGGCATCGACATCGTGGTTCACGGCAGCATCGGCCACATGTCGGCCTTCATGGGTCAGTCCGGCCATCTGGTCGTGCTCGGCGATGCCGGCGATGCGCTGGGGGATTCGCTCTACGAAGCCAAGCTTTTCGTCCGCGGCGAGGTCAAGAGCCTCGGCTCCGACTGCATCGAGAAAGAGATGCGGCCGGAGCATCTGGAGAAGCTCACCGAACTGCTCGAAAGGGCAGGGGTGACGGGCGTCAGGCCTGAAGAATTCAAGCGCTACGGCTCGGCCCGCAAGCTCTACAATTTCAACATCGACAACGCCGACGCGTATTGAGGCGAGGGACACCCATGAGCTATCACAACCCCTATACCCCGCCCCGCAAGTCCGCGACCTTCGACGATTATACGCTCGCCGAAATCCGCCGCGCGGCCGCCACCGGCATCTATGACATCCGCGGCGCCGGCACCAAGCGCAAGGTTCCGCATTTCGACGATCTCCTGTTCCTCGGCGCCTCGATCTCGCGTTATCCGCTCGAAGGTTATCGGGAGAAGTGCGACACATCTGTGGTGCTCGGCTCGCGTTTCGCCAAGAAGCCGATCACGCTGAAGACGCCGATCACCATTGCCGGCATGAGTTTTGGCGCGCTTTCCGGCAATGCCAAGGAAGCGCTCGGCCGCGGTGCGACGATCGCGGGCACCTCGACGACGACAGGCGACGGCGGCATGACCGATGAGGAGCGCGGCCATTCGCAAACGCTGGTCTACCAATATCTGCCGTCGCGCTACGGGATGAACCCTAAGGATTTGCGGCGCGCGGATGCCATCGAAGTCGTGGTCGGCCAGGGCGCCAAGCCCGGCGGCGGCGGCATGCTGCTCGGCCAGAAGATCTCCGACCGCGTCGCCAATATGCGCAACCTGCCGAAGGGCATCGACCAGCGCTCGGCCTGCCGCCATCCGGACTGGACCGGCCCCGATGATCTGGAAATCAAGATCATGGAGCTGCGCGAGATCACCGATTGGGAAAAGCCGATCTACGTCAAGGTCGGCGGCGCGCGTCCGTATTACGACACCGCCCTTGCCGTGAAGGCGGGCGCCGACGTCGTCGTGCTCGACGGCATGCAGGGCGGCACGGCGGCCACACAGGACGTCTTCATCGAGAATGTCGGCATGCCGACGCTCGCCTGCATTCGTCCGGCCGTTCAGGCGCTGCAGGAGCTCGGCATGCATCGTAAGGTGCAGCTCATCGTTTCCGGCGGCATCCGCTCCGGCGCCGACGTTGCCAAGGCGCTGGCGCTCGGCGCCGACGCAGTCGCGATCGGCACGGCGGCGTTGGTGGCCATCGGCGACAATGATCCGCACTGGGAAGAGGAATATCAGAAGCTCGGCACGACGGCCGGCGCTTATGATGATTGGCACGAAGGCAAGGATCCGGCCGGCATCACCACCCAGGATCCGGAGCTCGCAAAACGCCTCGATCCGGTTGCGGCCGGCCGCCGTCTTGCCAACTACCTCAAGGTGATGACGCTTGAGGCGCAGACGATCGCGCGGGCTTGCGGCAAGAACCATCTCCACAACCTCGAGCCGGAAGACCTCGTCGCACTGACGATCGAGGCATCGGCCATGGCGCAGGTACCGCTCGCCGGCACCAACTGGATTCCCGGCAAGGGAGGCTTCTGATTTCACCGGCCGGGCCAAAGTCTCGGCCGTCTCATTTCCATGACCAAAGTGTCTCGAAGAAATCCAAAGGGGAACGAGAATGACACTGGACCTTGCTGCTTTTGCCAGAGACAAAGGCATCAAATATTTCATGATCAGCTACACCGACCTGTTCGGCGGCCAACGCGCCAAGCTGGTCCCGGCTGAAGCGATTGCCGATATGCAGAGAGATGGCGCCGGTTTCGCGGGCTTTGCGACCTGGCTCGATCTGACGCCTGCCCATCCGGACCTGTTTGCGGTTCCCGATGCTTCCTCCGTCATCCAGCTCCCATGGAAGAAGGACGTCGCATGGGTTGCAGCCGACTGCGTCATGGAGGATCGGCCTGTCGAACAGGCGCCGCGCGTTGTGCTGAAAAGATTGGTCGCCGAGGCTGCGAAAGCAGGGCTCAGGGTAAAAACCGGCGTGGAGCCCGAGTTCTTTCTGATCTCTTCTGATGGTTCGGTGATTTCAGATCAGTTCGATACCGCCGAGAAGCCTTGCTACGATCAGCAGGCGGTGATGCGCCGCTATGATGTCATCGCCGAGATTTGCGACTACATGCTCGAACTCGGCTGGAAGCCCTATCAGAACGACCACGAGGATGCGAACGGCCAGTTCGAGATGAACTGGGAATATGACGACGCTCTTCAAACGGCGGACAAACACTCGTTCTTCAAGTTCATGGTCAAGTCGATCGCCGAAAAGCACGGCCTTCGCGCCACCTTCATGCCGAAGCCCTTCAAAGGACTGACCGGAAATGGGTGCCATGCCCACATTTCGGTTTGGGACATCGACGGCAAGGTCAACGCCTTCGCCGACAAGGAAATGCCCTTCGGGCTCTCCGCCCAGGGTAAGACCTTCCTCGGCGGCATCATGAAGCATGCCTCGGCGCTGGCCGCCGTCACCAACCCGACCGTCAATTCCTACAAGCGCATCAATGCGCCAAGGACGATCTCGGGCGCAACATGGGCGCCGAATACCGTCACCTGGACCGGCAACAACCGGACGCACATGGTGCGTGTGCCAGGCCCCGGCCGTTTCGAACTGCGGCTGCCCGATGGCGCTGTTAACCCCTATCTCCTGCAGGCGATTATCATCGCAGCCGGCCTTTCGGGAATTCGGTCGCAAGCCGATCCTGGCCGCCACTACGATATCGATATGTATCGTGACGGGCATACGGTGACTGACGCTCCAAAGCTGCCCCTCAATCTTCTCGATGCGCTGCGCGAATACGAGAAGGACGAAGAATTGCGGGCTTCGTTGGGCGCCGAGTTCTCCTCCGCCTACCTCAAACTGAAGCATAGCGAGTGGAACACCTATTGCTCGCACTTCACCGAGTGGGAGCGGAACACCACTCTGGATATTTGACTTCCCAGCCGCATCCGCGGCCGTCTCCCCGTGCCACGGGCACGGGGTCTTTCTCCATCGTTCGGATCGCCCCATGACCCAGTACATTCTTACTGTATCCTGCAAATCGACGCGCGGCATCGTGGCGGCGATTTCGAGCTATCTGGCCGAGAAGGGCTGCAACATCGTCGACAGTTCGCAGTTCGACGATCTCGATACCGGCAAGTTCTTCATGCGCGTCTCCTTTATTTCCGAAGAGGGCCTATCAGGCACCGAGATCGGCGCCGATTTTGCCACCGTCGCAGCACCCTTCGCCATGGACTATGAGTTCCACGACAGCGAGAGCCGCATGAAGGTGCTGCTGATGGTGTCGCGCTTCGGCCACTGCCTCAACGACCTGCTCTACCGCTGGAAGATCGGCGCCCTGCCGATCGATATCGTCGGCGTCGTCTCCAACCATTTCGACTACCAGAAGGTCGTGGTCA
>Ga0123341_1000156_pt1 | contig 32864 bp, 27 predicted proteins | sample Turbeapinknodule_FD_89959 | JGI IMG/M metagenome (GOLD analysis project Ga0123341, IMG submission 89959) | Root nodule microbial communities of legume samples collected from Mexico - Turtle bean Mexico pink nodule | ecosystem: Host-associated > Plants > Roots > Nodule | place: Mexico: Nepantla...
CGTGTTATTAAATTATATTTTAAAATAATATTATAAAAATCCAAATAAAACATTATACTAATATATGTGATATTATATTAAATAACATTTACATCTTATTTAATTTTTAAAATACATAATAAATGTTATTTTCGTTTATCATATTTTAATAGAGTGGCACCCACTTTTTTCTTTTATCAAAAATATAACATTAACTGAAATTTAAACTTAAATTTACAAAAAAAAAACTAGAAATAAAGTTTTAAAATATAGAATAACTTTTTTCATACAAAATAAATTGAATGATTTAATTACTTTATACATGTTTTTTTTAAATGAGTGTTGCACATAAAAAAATGTAATATTTAAAAAGTAAATAAAGTACAGCTGAGTTTTGTTTTATTAAAAATATAAAAATGTAATTTGTGCTAAATAAACATAGAAGAAGAAATAGATAGAGCAGAGAAGAAGGGCCTTTTAGTCCATACAAAAAGTGATACCTGCTCAGACTTGCAATTGAAGACTCTTGTGTTTATGTACCAACCGAGTAGTGGGGAGAGAGAGAAAGATTCATCTTCCCTGTGTTCTTTTTCTTCTATTCTTGGCGCTCTGGTTTTCTCCAAGAATTGACTCAGCAATTGATGATGGCTGTGCCCGTCGAGGAAGCCATTGCTGCTCTATCCACATTCTCGCTCGAGGTACTCTCTTCACCTATAACTCTCTCACCTCGATTTCTTTCTTTATTTCAATCCAATTTTCGCCACATTTTTCTCACTTCTTTTGTTACCAACATTGAAATGCGCTTAGCTATCTTTTTTCCTCCTTTTGTGATTTTGCTATTGTTTGTCTGATTCACTCCATTACACGCTTAATTTCTTGTTGCTAATTCTAATTACAGAAACTTCCATTTTGGTTTTGAAGTTTTGTTCATTGTTATAGACTGTGTGTGGCTTCTTTATTTTCTTTATCCGAAATGTTTACTAAGCAGATAATAACTGAATCAAACTTCTGATCTGAGAATGCTAGATTTACATGGCATGTAATTTTATGTTGATGTCCCAAAATAACGCATTGCCGGATCTTGAGGTTTTTATTTACATGTACGAGAGTTATTTTTCTTGTATCTCTTTTGTATTTATTTTGTTGTGAATTATGTAGGATGAGCAACCGGAGGTGCAGGGACCTGGAGTGTGGGTGTCAACTGAGAGAGGTGCAACAGAAAGTCCAATAGGTACTTCTTTTTCTTCTTCCGTTTTTTTTTTCTTTGGATATGTTATGCTTTTACGCTGTGATGACTGTACTTAATAGCTTCTAAGATGCACAGAGTTATTAGTAATTGCCATTTACCACCCTCTTTTTTGTAGAGTACAGCGATGTTTCTGCTTACCGACTATCTCTGTCCGAGGACACAAAAGCTCTCAATCAGTTGGTATGCAGTTCTTGAACTATTTTTTTTTTTCTGATTATAAATTTTAACTGTTTTTGCTGTTACAAAATGCAGAGTGTCCTTAGCCAAGAGGGAAAGGAGATGACATCAGTGCTTTACACTTATCGCAGTTGCGTCAAAGCACTTCCTCAGGTAACATTTCTCCAAAGCTACTGGTAGTTGAGGAGTCCATCAGTGCATATAAAATAAGTTTTCTTTTAGATAAATAAAGAAAATTTGTCAGAACAAAAGGAGTTAATCTTTGGACTTTAAGTACATTACATTTCACTGGCACTAATTCAGACTTACTATGTATATATATATATATATAGTATGTTACTTTTTTCAAAACCTAGCTTTTCGGGGGTAAGAATGAATTAAAGTAGACAAGGCTTTGTGTAACTGATAGCTTTGTCTAATGCAATATGATATCTTATGTGCTGCCATTTTCTTTTGCTTTGTTGATAATTGGAAATATTAAATTGACTACACTGGAGATCCATTTTAATATTTACATATGCCTATATTGTTTTATGTAATTTATGCATTTTGCCTCAATGGAGCAGCTACCTGATTCTATGAAGCAAAGTCAAGCAGACTTGTATTTGGAGACATATCAAGTTCTGGATTTGGAAATGAGTCGTCTGCGTGAAATTCAGCGATGGCAAGCATCAGCTTCCTCAAAAGTATGGGATGTTCTCAACTTATTATAAGACCCTTTGTTATTTTATCAGAAGCTTAGCCGATCCAGAGTTAGGGCATTAATGTAAACACTTTTATGCAGTTAGCTGCTGACATGCAACGTTTTTCTAGGCCTGAACGACGCATTAATGGCCCTACAATATCTCATTTGTGGTGTGTTATAATGATTATGTTTTTGTTGTTGATTTTTGTTATTGTTGTTCTTTCGTATTTTTTAATAGCTTTGTTCTTGAGTCAGGTCTATGTTGAAGTTGCTTGATGTTTTGGTGCAACTTGATCATCTTAAAAATGCTAAGGCAAGCATACCTAATGACTTTTCATGGTATAAAAGGTATGTATTTTATCTATGCCTATCTCACTTTATCTTCAGGTTGAGGGTCTTTAACTTTTCTTTCAGGTTCAGTGCTTCACTTTGTTTCTGTTATATCTTGTATCCATTTCTTCTTGGAACTTTTTTTATTCATGGTGCTTTAGGAGCATGTCAATTTGTTTGTATAAGGATGAATAGAGATTTAATCTGTTTATGAATAGTTTTGGTTTCCAAAATTCTTTGTTATAACTTCTGCAGAGTTGATCTGTTAGATAGATTTCTCTGTACTTTTCAGTTAGTCATTTTGTTATCTTTTATTTTTCTGTTAGTAATGGCTGCTAAAGATCTATTAACTGGTCTTTTATAGGGCCTGTGTTATAGAGAATAATTAGGTTTTCAGTTTATGTATTCTTTTCCTTTACAATCAATGAATAATTTCTTTCTCCTCTAACATGATCTAATGGTAAACATTCTTAGAATTTGAGTTCGGGCCTAACTCAACCCCAAAATAGGGTGAGGGTTGCCTCCCCCCACTTATATATATATATATATATATATATATATATATATTAATAAGTGAGTTTAAACCTAACTCATAGTCTGTTCTAGCGAGGTTTGATGGACCTATTAGGCTTAAAATCACTTTCGTGCCACCCGTTATCAGGATGCTATCAGACCATCCACAAATATCTAGTCCTAAGCACGAGATGGACATGTCTCGACGTGAGAAGGTGTGTTGGAGATCTCAAATCAACTAGAGATTTGGCCAATTTACTGTATATAAGTCAGTTATGTGAGGTTGAGTTAGGCTTAAATTCACTTCTTAATTTGAGTTAGGCTTAAGTTCATTTCTTAATATGGTATCAGAGTCTTTCCTGACAAGGTTTAATGGACCTATCGTACCACCCGCTATCGGGGGTTGCTATCGGATCACCCATGAATATCTAGACCCATGCACGAGGTGTACATACCTTAGCGTGAGGGATGGTGTTGAAAATCTCACATTGATTAGAGATTAGACCAATTTACAATATGGAAGTTAGGTTTAGGGAAAGTATCCTTGACATATGTACAAGAGTATTGGTTTTTTTCTTCTAGGGCATTCAATTGGATTTACAAAACAGCTCAAAAATTTATTTTTGTCCTTTTCTATTTCTTACTCTCTGATAGAATTTCTTTTTCTTTAAAACTAATTAGAAAATTTCAAATGTGTGATGTTAAATAATGTAGCTTTAGAGTGCTTATTTGGCCATTTAGGTAATAAAATGAATATCAATTCTATTGCTTTGTTTGGATGATGATTGAAATAGATAGGAAATAAATAGTACGGATAAAATGAAAGAGAAATAAAATAGAAAAGATATATTGTTTGGAATAGTTGAAATGAGAAGGGAAAGAAATGAAAAAAATTCTCTCCACTTGTTTGGATAAATAGAGAGTGAAAACAAATAAATTATATAAAATATTTTTATATTAATTAAAGAATATTTTATTCTGTTCTTATTCTTAATATAAATTTATTTATTATTTCTAAGTTATAAATAATTTATTTAATTTTTAAGAAATTAAAACAAAAATAATATAACAGTAGATGTGGGAGACAATTCTTCAAGGAAAGAATTTCATGCCTAAATCAGGAGGAACTTATTTCCATGTAGGTCCCTCAAAAAGATTCACATTTCTCCATTTCATTCAAAAACGAAAAAGTGAAGTTAATTTCCCTCTCATTTTCATCTTCTGTGCAAGCTGTAAATCATCTGAACAAACAAAGCTGCAATGTAAGAATGTTGAAAATATGATTTTCATTTTTGTCTGTTAATGAATACAGGTTTATCCATAACTTGTAGATGGGAAAACTATAAAAATGGCTTAGAATGTTGCCAAACTTCGGATTAAAAAGTGGCAAACATTCCAAGATTCATGCCATGCCTGATAATCTTTAGGAATATTATTATGCAATCACCTTCTCACCTGATTTAGGATTTCCATATTTAAGAAGTTACTTCATGAAGTTCAGTCATTCATATTGGTTTTTTTCCCTTCATTTTGTCAGGACTTTTACACAAGTCAGTGGTCAGTGGCAAGACACTGATTCAATGAGGGAGGAATTAGATGATTTGCAGGTGCATAATTGATGAAATTTCCAAGTCTGTGACATATAGAGTACTGTAAATTTGTTATTTATTGATTGATTATGAAAGAGTCTTTTCCCAAATCATCCATGTTCATATTGTACTTTGGAATATGCCAAACAAAGATGGATGGTGATTGATATTTTTTAATTTAATGTGCAGATTTTCTTGAGCACAAGATGGGCTATTTTGTTGAATTTGCATGTGGAGATGTTCCGTGTGAACAAGTATCCTGTATATCTATTTAACATTTTTTTCCACATGAGATTTTTTGCAAAACTACAATACCTACTCTTTTGGTTTAACTTGTAAATTATATTTTGTTTGAAAAAGGTCATCTGTGTTTAGGATGTATGTGGAAACTGATTTACTTGACAAATAAGGTGGTCTATTAAAACGAAAAGTTGAGTGCTAGTTTGTTTTTGAACTTTTAGTGAGGATGAGAGTATGTAGGAGACCGGAGGATTTTATCCTTAAAGAGAAAAAGAAAATAACTGATGGCTAGGCTACCTCAAATCCTTCTTTTGATTAGTTATTCAGGTTTGCAGTTTAAAGCAAATCAAAGGAAATCTAGCTTATAAGAGGGGTTTTTAATCTAAAATTTAGGGTTAGTCTTTGTCCTTGAATACTATCACAAAGAAGTGCTAAGAACTCTTATCGATATATCACACCAATAAACTTGTACTTTGTAACACTGTTTAAATATCCTCATTTTTTTTTTTAATTTCTTATTCAAATCCTTGACTTGAGATAGTGTTGAAGACATTCTTCAAGTTCTTATAGTCTTTGTTGTAGAGTCTTTAGAATTGGACTTTGCACTTCTCTTTCCAGAGCGCCACATTCTCTTGCGTGTTTTGCCTGTTCTTGTTGTCCTAGTGACATCATCAGAGAAAGATAGTGAGTCTCTGTACAAGAGGGTGAAAATCAACAGACTGATGAATATATTTAAGGTACCGTTGTATATATGCTTATTGATATACTGTACTGTTAACAAAATAACTATTATTAGATTACCTGAATATTTCTACTTTTAATGAATTGAATTCTTCCTCTATTGCCAATAAGTTCAAATTTGTGTATCGTTTTATCCTTTTTTATAGAATGAGGCAGTCATTCCTGCATTTCCAGATCTGCATTTGTCTCCAGCTGCAATATTGAAGGAATTATCAACTTACTTTCCAAAATTTTCTTCCCAAACTCGCCTTCTCACACTTCCGGCACCTCATGAGCTTCCACCTCGCGAGGCACAAGAATATCCTCCAAATTGTTTTATGTTGTTACTGATAAGTTTATACTAATTTGTTATTTAACTAAATATCACTTCCTTGAGTGTCATCCTTGAACTGCTGTTACTTTTTATTACCACTCTAACTGCAGTTTGATGAGTTGTTACCATGATATATACTTTTGGATAACAAACATGTTTTCTGTTCAATATAGTTAAACAATGCCAGGAGGGTGGTATATATAGTTATCTTTTTATTATTGATTTTTGTGTATCAGCTGGAACTTAAGAATACATGAGTTGAAAACTGGAGTGGTTATAGCTTCCTAAAAAAGAATGGTGTTTATGCAGTTAATTTTTTCCTCCAAATTTTTGTGTATTCATTGTTGGGTGACATGGAAAACTGTAGGTTTAATTAATATATGTTATTGCAGCCCCTTATGCATTTTAGAACTTAGATTTATTTGTATTGAAGATTACTAGGGGAACTTCTATTAAAAACATTATTGAGGAATCTTTTACTTTTGAAATGTTGATTTTCATAAAATTATAAAGCCTCTTCCTACTGGCTCCTTTAGAATGTAAACTTGACATGATACACATATCAGAGACATTATTTGATCATAAATCATATTGGAGCCATCCGTGCTGAGCATGATGATTTTGTAATTCGATTTGCTTCTGCAATGAATCAGGTGCTTCCCTCTGCTCTACCTTGGCTGCAAATGGAATGCCCTCCCTGAAATCTTATTTGTTTTGTTTCTTTTGACTATTTCTTAGCATGTAATACCTGCTAGTTAGTTGTTTATCTCTATTTTTACAGCTGTTATTGTTAAAGTCAACTGATGGTTCTGATGTTGAATGGAGCAAAGAAGTCAAGGGGAACATGTATGATATGATTGTTGAAGGTTTTCAGCTATTAAGCAAATGGACTGCACGCATATGGGAACAATGTGCTTGGAAATTTTCTCGACCATGCAAAGATGCATCCCCATCATTCTCTGACTATGAAAAGGTAAGGAGTATTCAAATCTTCTAGTTCCTTGTGCTTTTATTCTTATCATTCTTTTTCTCCTTGGTGGTGATGGTTGATTGATATTCTAATCTGGTACTGGCATTTCAGTACTGCCAATATTGGTATAATTTTTTATTTGTATAACGCAATTAACTATTTATACAGAATAGCAATTCGACATTACAATTACAATTTGTATGTGCAGTGGTGTTGATACCACTTGTAGTTTTATCCATCTTAAATATTGCTCAAATTGATTTAGCTTTTCCATTAGACACATTCAAAATTAATCATTTTCACTCTAAGCCAATATTTCCTTAATTTTTTATTTGTTATAAAACAATTAATTTAGAGCAATTCTAAAATATGAACTTGTGCTTTCAGTGGTGTTGATACTCCTTTTTACTTCAAGCATGTTAAACACTTAAATTTTGAATTAGCTATAAAGTTATTTACATTAGCCATGTAAAACCTAACCATTTATCACACAAATTAATCAATTATTGTATCAGTTAGCCATTTATTTTCAGTTATTTGTGCTAACTACACACAAAGGTGATTTTTTATTAATTGTACTTGTGTTTGATTTAACTCAAACTGGCACCCTACACTTCAAATCAAAATCTATCTTGAATGGATTCTATTAAAAAAGTAGATATTATCATAAGCTTTGTGTTTCTTGTAGGTAGTAAGATATAATTACAGTGCAGAAGAAAGGAAAGCACTGGTTGAACTTGTGAGCTACATAAAGAGTGTTGGATCTATGATGCAGCGGTGTGATACAGTGGTTGCTGATGCTTTATGGGAAACAATACATGCTGAGGTCCAGGATTTTGTCCAAAACACATTAGCTATTATGTTGCGGACTACCTTCAGAAAGAAGAAGGACCTCTCTAGGTAGTATTCTAATTTATCATTACATGGTATAAAATTGTTAGTTTTTAAGTTGATAGCTGATATGTTCCTTGGACTCAGTGTTCTCATGGAATTGCTCCGGATCATAATTATGTATCATGAAACATAATTCTTCTGGATCATAATTGTTCTGACCAGGTTACAAATTGTGAAACCTTGCCAAACATTGATTCTCTTTCTTTCTCACGACCTCTCTTTTCTCTCCTGAAATGTTCTCTCCCCAAAGAAATCATCCCCCCATTCCTCAGCTCTCCTCCTTTCCTTTATGATCCTGTATGGAAGTCTGCTGTTACCGTTTTACCCCCACGTCTCCTCATCCCTTTGACTAACCATTTCTCCTGACTTACAGGTTGGTCAACTGACTGACCTGTTTGACCTATCCGACAGCACAATAATCAACTATATAACAATGTTCTCTTTGCTCCTTTTTAAAAATGTTTTTTTAACAAAAAATTGTTCCTTTTTATCTGTCATTTTTTACTTTCAAGATAACATGTATTGTTTTCCAATTACACCTTTATTTCCATTTTTATAAAAATAAATGACTATTATGCATTGAAAGTTGTTTGAATTTGAACATTAAATAAATTTTTAGTTGACATTTCTATACATATTGAGAAAAGTTCCCATGTGTTATCTATTTCCAGCTAGAAAATTTATGATCATATATGACCTGAATCTAATTTTATAGGAGAGAAGTGCAAATAAAATTATGGATGGAAGCTTAATTTTTGTTAAAAAAATGTTAAGTGAACAAAAAAAGGCTTCAAGAACAACAATGGCTTTTTGAAAGAGAAAAAATGGTGCAGAACCCTTTGATTTCACATTGAGAAAGAAAAGGTAGTTATAATTAATGAGAGAGAATACAAATAAGCATACGACATTTTCTTATGATTGATATGGAGAGTGAATACGTACGTCATAACGTCAGATACTTTAATTTAATTAATACGGAGAGAGAAAATACAAGGACACATAAATGTAATAGGTAACGTCAAAATTGCATTAAAAATAGAAAAGTTATATCATTTCCTTGGTTTGGGTGAAAAAAATATTAAACCACTATTAGGTTATCTTCAATGTAAAAATCATTCTATGATGTCTTAATTTAATTTTTGCAGGTTCCATTGTGCCACATCACTTTTATGACTTTTTGTAACTTTTACTCCAATTCAAGGGTCTTGTAAGACCCATACTAATTAATGTTTTCTTTGGTTGTTGACAAAAATATATGTTTCCAATATAGAAAATATTTTTTTTATTCTTGTGAGGTCTTAAATTTTATGTCATGCCAGTGTACTCTAATGAGGAGGTCTTATAAGACTCACGTCTTAAGCTTATAATCCTGTGTATGACCCTACAATAGAGATGCCCTAATAAAATATATTACAGGGTATTTTCTTATTGCAAGTTGAAAATAGTTGGTTTCCAGATACAATTTTATGGTTGTACAATTAAACTGGAAGAAGAGATAAAATGCTTCTTGTTGAAAGTATGGAAGAGACTGGCTTGTTCTATTTTTTGCTTTATTTATACCAATTATGGGTGTTTATGTACATCTTGTATTATAGCCTTGTAATAAGTAAAAGTATGAGATAGTTGGTTGGGACTAATATTCATTCTACAGAGTATTTCATAATACCAACAGAAAATTTAGTTAACTTTCCTGTTAGCTTATTTTGATTTTTCGAAGTGTGTAATCTGTTGGAAATTACATAATAATGGTTCAACTCACCATAGTAACCTCATACCCTGTAACATAGGAAGTAGAGTTTGATTTCTCTTGCAATTTTTTTTGTATTTGTTTATCATTGATTGAAAAGTCTGCATCAATTGTTCCTTCATTTTTTCTTCTTTTTTATATCAATTACCCAAATATGGATTTTCAGGATTCTTTCAGATATGCGGACCCTCTCAGCTGATTGGATGGCTAATACAAACAAATCAGAATCTGAGTTACAGTCTTCACAGCATGGAGGTGAAGAAAGCAAAGCAAACATATTTTATCCAAGAGCAGTTGCCCCAACTACTGCTCAGGTCTGCATCATTTTCAATTCTCTTGCAGCTTCTCTTATATAATTTGTTATATCAATATGCTCAAAGAGCTGCATTTATTAGGGATCAAAGTTTTAATGCTATATATTGGACTCTGCTATCTGTATAGATGTTTTAGCATATGGACTTACCAATGCTTTGATAGCGGAAAATAAATAAAGTTGCTCAAGTGTGCCTTTATTTTGAAATGTCGAGCATTCATTTATGTGGTCATGCATATAGGAAGACTCATTCTTACAGGTTATGATTTCGAATAAATGTATTTTCTTCCTTAGATTACTTTTTTCAAGTTCAGGTCTTCTGCATGAAATGTTATTCTTCATGTATATTCACATACATATAGCAATCAAAAGTTGTTACCAAAGATTAACTATATCCTGACTTGGGTTGCTCTACAACAACTTCTTTCTGTGGATATATGTAATGCTGTGTAATTGTTGCTTAGCTAATCTCTTTACTACAGGTGCACTGCTTGCAGTTCTTAATATATGAGGTGGTTTCTGGTGGTAATCTTAGGAGGCCAGGTGGACTCTTTGGCAATAGTGGCTCAGAAATCCCAGTTAATGATTTAAAACAGCTGGAGACATTTTTTTACAAGCTTGGTTTTTTCCTTCATATTTTAGACTACTCAGGTAATGATCTTCAATTGATCTGAGCATCAATGTTATTGCAAAGACTCATCCTCACATTCCATTGATATATCAAATATCATCTACTCTGATAACCTCTTCCCTCACTACTCCCGCCCCATGACTCCTCTCCTACATTAGGGGGTTAGTTTTGAAGCATTACATTTTGTGTTATATTGCTGTTGATAACATATATCGCCTTATGGTGCACTTCTTTCAACCTATTCGGGGATCCTTCATGTATATATGAGAGAATAAAGGGGTAAACTAGTCCAACATCTAGAAATTGAAATTGAACATACATGCAAAGGGACTGATAGATGATTATTAACAATATCATTTGGTGTTCGTGAAATCCTTGGGCTCTTGCAAAAGTTAAAACATCTAATACAAAACTTAACATCATTGAGTTGGGAGGGTACATGGATGTTTAAATGATAGCTGAACACAACATTAAACTGACATCTACTTTCTTGAGTAAAATAGTTTCTGAATAAATTTATGCTTTTTGGGTGCTATTTAGTTTTCTTACAAATTATCAGGTTCGGATTATGTTTGCCCCTGCCATGTGGGCCTAACAGTGAAGATTGGTCCTTTTAAAGCTTCCAAGCTCATCTTTGTGCTTCTGTCACAACTTGATTTTATCTGCTCATTATTATACCTTAAGTATACCAATTGGAAGTTCATTGTCACCAATTTTCTTAGAAAGTATCCTAAAAGTTTTTAATTTCTTTGACTAGAGAAGAAATACATTAGAAGGTAGTAAGTTCTGAAAGATTTTGACCTGCTAACTTCTGAAACAGTTTACTGATAGAATCCTTTGCATATGTCTTGTTGAGTCCTTCAGTGTAATTGACTTGGGTGATGATGCTTGCAGCCACTGTTGCAACATTGACAGATCTTGGTTTCTTATGGTTTAGAGAATTCTATTTAGAGTCTTCACGAGTCATTCAGGTAATACTCATCACCACAAAATTATTTGAATTTCAAATTATCATGTTTACAGCAATCACTCTTGATAAGACCACCTAACTTCGTAACTCCTTGCAAGCATTCACTCATCTATTTTTACCTGTAATTGAATAAAAAAACTAAAATAATGGCAGCCTAGCAACTTGGAATGTGTTGTTATATGGTAGGATGATGGTTTGTATGCTATTTTTTCCAAAATTCTCTTCTAATACTGAGGTTTTTATTATCCTGACCCTTTGAAAGTTAATATTTTGTCTCTAATTCTGCATACTTTAGTCATCCCTTACGCCCCCACCAAATCCTGATTCTGTTAATGTTACATAAAATACTCAGAGACTGAAATAACAAGCTAAAAAAGGCTGAAGATTTCGTAGAAACATGTTTTATTAAGAAAGAAAAGTTATATGTTGTGTGAATCTGATCTTTCTTCATTCTTGCTGGTAGCCTTTTCTGAACTTCAACATTACTCTAATTTGAAGAAGTCATTCCTGTGTAATGGGTTTCTCAATATTGTATTTCAAACTTTGAAAATTTTAAATTCTACCTAACTTGTGATCTTTTTTATTATTCTTTTCTTATATGCATGTTTTTTCCACCCCCCTTCTTGTACTAAATTTAGTTCATTATTTAATGTAGTTTCCAATTGAGTGCTCTCTTCCCTGGATGTTGGTGGAATGTGTTCTTGAGTCACCAAATTCTGGTCTTCTAGAGAGTGTTCTGATGCCATTTGACATCTACAATGATTCAGCTCAGCAAGCTTTGGTGTTGCTGAAGCAACGGTTCCTATACGATGAAATTGAGGCTGAGGTATTAGAAACTTGTAACTTGAAGCTAATGCTAGTTGATTATATGGTGAATTTCCTGGAACAGTATAATATCTGATACAGATGATTAGGTGCATATGGTGAAGTGCACTAAATTGATGGGAGTAACTTATGTGGTGTTAGGTATCCTACATTTACTAAATGTAAGAGATGATGTAAGAATACCACGGGAATTGAGGATAAGGGGTATAAGTGGGGGGATCCGTGTGGAGGCATCCAGAAAATTGAGTGAGGACTTTCGGACTGGGATGATGACCCTCAATAAACTTTCATTTTTGTGTATTTTCTTTTATATTTAATTAAGTCATTCTTCGTGAATTATGTTAACATCAGTTTATACCGGTAGCAGATAGTGAATTATGTTGTTAGTAAAGTAGACTTTTGCTGTCCCTTTGGGGACATCCGATTAAATTGGAATGATACAGAGAAGATTAGTCTAAAAAAAGAAAAAAAAAAGACTTTTGCTTCTTTTTACCAGTTTCCATATGCTTTCTACAACAATCAACTGTTTTCTGTTTACCTTTTTTCACAGGTGGATCATTGTTTTGATATATTTGTTACAAAATTATGTGAAACCATTTTCACATATTACAAAAGTTGGGCAGCAAGGTATGCTCATTTTTCTCTGGCTCAACCGCTTTTTCTTTTCACTATTCCATGGACTAACCTATTTTTGTACTGATGGATGCCTAAATCATGCAGCGAATTGCTTGATCCTTCATTCCTCTTTGCTTCAGACAATGCAGAAAAGTATGCTGTGCAACCCATAAGGCTCAATATGCTGCTTAAAATGACTAGAGTGAAGGTTAATGAATTACATTATCATCATGTTTCTTTTACATAATTTTGATTTGGGGCTTTAAACTGTAAGCTGGGTGTATACTAACAATTTTTGGAGATTAAAAAATAGCCCAAGGTGGGTCATGTGTGGGAGGATTGGAGAAATGTGTGCATACTGTTAGATCACCCCTCTCCCAGAAAAATCTGGAAACACTTGACTGAAGCCCTGCATTAAATGAAAAAAGATTAACTATTTTATTACTTATTTTTTAATACATATCAGGGTGCTACCGATCCAAACCTCATTATCATTAAGTGACTTTCTTTAACTGGAGGAAGAGGAAGTATACAAAACAGACAACTTTTGTGTACTATTATACGTAGGAATAAGTTGTTAGTATATTTTTCCTCTAGAATTTGATTTCATACTGATTATCAGTCAGTTTCATAAAAAGCTTCCCGTGAGTTAACCAAGTTTGTTGATCAGAAAGTCCTGGTTTGAAATATTGGAAAAACAGGTGCTGGGAGAGTGTTTCCGCTATAATTTTTCAACCTAACTCCACATTGATTAGTTAGGTTATGAAGTGGCTTTTGGATACCAACAGTCTAACGAAGTGTTTGGTCTAACTTCTTGGGACATCTCTCTTTGAAACGAGAAGCTGGGCCAAATACAATTCTAGAAAAATGATTAAGTACATAAGTAACTTCTTTCTAACGAACTAATGAAGAAAATAATTATGAAGATTAAGATTGATGCTTATATGATTTATAATTTTTTTATTTTCATGGTGTATTCCTTTTTTCAGTTTATATGATTTCTCTCTCTCTATCTCTCATACACACGTTCTACTGGATGCCATAATTGCAATTTCTCACGTGATTAAATATACTATGTACAGCTTCTTGGAAGGATGATTAATTTGCGAAGTTTGATTACTGAAAGGATTAACAAGGTTTTCCGAGAAAATATCGAGTTTCTGTTTGATCGCTTTGAATGCCAGGATCTTTGTGCCATAGTGGTTAGTGATTTTACCTCTGCTACTTCCCATTGCCAACAATTATGAACTACTTTTCTTCTCTCAATGTTCATTAACTAAAAAAATGCCTTGACTATTTTATTTAAGGAATTAGAGAAGTTGTTGGAAGTCCTAAAACATTCCCATGAACTACTGTCTAGAGATCTTTCTGTAGACTCTTTCAGTCTCATGTTGAACGAGATGCAAGAGAACATCTCCCTTGTATCATTTTCTAGTCGACTGGCCTCACAGGTTTGTCTGTTAAGCTCTAAAGACGTACTTTAATTTGATGTCTCCCTTTCTTCTGCACAACAGTGATTATTAATTTCCTGTTAGTTTCTATCTAATATTGAATCTTTATATTGAATGTTGAAACCACTATTTAAAAATGGTAATTAATAATTTCATGACTTGGTCTGTTTTCAATTTTGAATTGATCTATTTCTTTATGTATGCCAGATTTGGTCAGAGATGCAAAGCGATTTTTTGCCAAATTTCATTCTCTGCAATACTACTCAACGTTTTATCAGATCATCAAGGACTGTTCCTGTTCAAAAGCCATCTGTACCCTCTGCTAAGCCTAGTTTCTATTGTGGTACTCAAGTAAGCATTCCTTGTACTGCCTTTAATGGTACAACTTTTATAAATCAGAATCAATATTTTTTAATGGCTTAAATAATCATAAACATGTTAAATACAAGCTGTTAAAAGTCTCGCTTAAGTCAGATGTTTACATTGGTAAAATAATGTGATTTACTACTTCCTCTCACTAAATTTTTTTATCTCACTTTCCATTTTGGGAAGTTCCAAAATTTATTTCAGCACAGTTTACACCTTAGGACCACATGCACGCTGGCTGTTCCAAGTATAGAAAAGTCCAATGCAAATTTCTTGGAGTTTAGATCACTTTTCTCAACTTTTCTGTTTTTCTATATTTTTTCTGATTGTTATATTCATTTTTTTTTATTTTACTTGTTCAGTGTATTTATAACGAGGGAGAGGGAGATGAACTATTGTGTTTGTGTTCGCTTTCTACAATCTTCTTTGTGTACACACACACACACACACACACATATATATAGATGTAAATATATTAGTGTCTCATTGTCTCACACTGATAGGATTTGAATTCTGCCCATCAAAGTTTTGCACGACTGCATAGTGGATTCTTTGGAATACCTCACACATTTTCTATTGTTCGACTTCTGGGATCTCGATCATTACCTTGGCTTATTAGAGCCCTTCTTGATCACATATCAAACAAGGTATGTTGTTCTTTACATTTGCTAAATTCTGAATAAATAATTGCACACCTTTTTTTTCCTGTGGAAACCTTAAGATAGGAAGATGTTTATAAATAGCTCTTGGCCTTGACTTCTAAGTGATGCGAGACTTTTGAGCATATTAGAACATAAGGCTTTCAGTCAAGGGCTAAGGGGAAGGAGTGTTCTCTTTTAGACCTTTTTTCCATTTTCACGAAAGACGCCAATGTTTTGACCTAAAGTTTGATAAGATAGTTTCGTTAGAGTCAATCACTGTATTTGAGGTGTTATCCGCTCTAGAACTCGGTTGCTACGTCACAATTTTGTCCTTAAAAGACGTCTTGGTGGGTTAAGAGTGGAAGGTGTATATAGATGACTATTGAGTTCAACTCCTAAATTATGTGAAACTTTTGGGCGTAGCAGAACATGTTATAAAGTGCAAAGTTGTCCTTGCTATGGAAAACTGATCAACTAACTCTTTATAATCATGTAAAAATGACTCGAGCAATGAATACATAGTGCAAGGCTTTGATAATAAGTTTTAGCATAAGAGTGTGGACACTATTATGCTAAGGATAGGGTAAATGAATGACAAAATGTTGCAACATGTATTTTTTCAGATGTATAGATTACACAATGACATTCACAAAAGCTTCTATCATAACAACCATATTACGCAACTTATTGTTGTTTATAGATAGACACACATACATACTGGATGCGTTTAGTTTAGATATGTCTATATTTAGTGATATTATTATTAAAGGAAATTTTGGGTGTGGCTCACTAACAACATAAATGCGTGCTATTTTCAGATTACTTTGCTTGAGCCAATGATTACAGGATTACAAGAATCTTTGCCAAAATCAATTGGACTTCTTCCTTTCGATGGAGGTGTGACAGGTGCATGGTGACATTTTTACATTTACTTTTGTTTTTATTAAAAAAAAGGTTTGTTCTGCAATTTACTTATGTATGAATGCTTAAAATATATTCTTCCTTCAACATCTTGATGGTAAATTATTTATGCATACTGATTCATTGCATAGAAAATTTAAGTCTATAAAATTGTTAAAAGGAAATCATTGACAAAAGAATGCTGAGTCTTGGTGATTCATATTTTTTGGTATACATGCATCATACCATATTCCAAATTCTTGGTAAATATGCACCAATTACACAGTGCGTGACCAAAGACATTTTTTAGATAAATATTAATAATTAGTACTTAGTAGTTGGTAGCATGTATTTGTTGCCCTTTCTTTTTAATAAAGTAATACTAGATACATTTCTTTGTCATGGACTTGAGGTCATTGGCATAATACTTCTTTCTTCTCGTGTTCCTTATATTGGTGGAAAAACCTTAAGAAAATCAAGCATTTTTTTCAAAATCTCAAAAAGCACTGAAAGGTTTTGCTAGATATATCAGGACAGTTCATTGTCTTTACAAATAATTTTCTCATAAACAAATTAACTGCAAAGTAATACAGTACATAGATACATTATCATATCTGATTAACTTTAATTATTTCTACACAGGTTGTGTGAGACTTGTTAAGGAACATCTTAACTGGGGGACCAAATCGGAGCTAAAAGCTGAGGTTCTTCATGGCATAAAAGAGATTGGAAGTGTATTATATTGGATGGGGCTTCTAGATATTGTGTTGGTCAGTGACGCAGTTTAATTTCCAATTTGTCTATTGGAATTGCCATCAGCATAAGCTGAAAACTTAATAAATCTGCTTTATATTTCAAGATAATTTTAGAACTCATGGTTTTTTTCTAATACTACCTAAAAAGAAGAGAATGGGACAAAACAATTATTTTAGCCAATTATAGGATATAAAGTATCCAAGTGTACCTGTTGTCAAGAACCTTTCTATATTGAAACTTAAAGTCCATGAAAAGCTTGGTAAATACTATGAACAAAAAGGAAATGTTTTGCAGATGACTTACTTGAAGTCCTTATTTGGTCCGAAACTTTATATAGATGGAGAGGGCACGTTTATTTAGGTAGAACTAGAAAAGTTTGGGCTTTGGTTTTGAAGGTATAAAAATGGTGTGGAAGGACCTGAGAATGTATGAGTGCAAGTTAGGTGTTTGTGGGCTAAGTTTAACTGGTCCAGTCCCATCATATTTTGGACTTGAAGAAGACTAGTTCTATACTTAGACAAGACAAACTAAGGTATTTAGGGAGTTTGAAATCTCACAAAAATGCATTTTAAGAATCTGAACGACAGAACTAGAGGAGATCTAATGTCAATTAAAGTATAATAATTTATCTATCATCATCAAACTCCCAAAGTAATTTTACAAGGATGCATAGTGTGTAAGAATAAATTTTGGAAAATTGATCGTGTTACATCGGAAATAAGGAGAAATAATCATATATTTCCTTTAACTTTAATCTTGATGTTTTCATGTATGCTACTTTAATTTTTTAGTGATAAATACATTGCATTCTTGATAGAGAGAAAAGGATTCTATGGATTTCATGCAAACTGCTCCTTGGCTGGGCTTGCTTCCTGGAGGAGATGGTCAAATAGTAACTTCTCAAGATGGTGAACACAGCCCTGTTGTTAGTCTCTTTAAATCAACAGCTGCTGCAATGATTTCATACCCTGGTTGCCCATCACCTACCTCTTTCCATATTATGTCAAAACAAGCAGAAGCAGCAGGTATGTTGTTGGAATGCTTTCTAATTTTTTTGCTGTTAGCTTGCCATGTTTCTTTGTATAAATAAAGGCACTAATGCATGAAGTTAAAAAATTACTTGAGAGACTTAGATTTTAAGTATAGGAATAGGAAATATGATGGCCATAAGGTATTTCAAATGAAGGAAATGAAATAGAAATAAATAAATTAAAGGAAAAAAATGTATAACTCAAAGTTTAGTATCATTATGATGCAACAGGCATGAATGTCATTGTCCAAACATCTTCATGGAGAAATTATGGTGAAAACTTAATACAATGTCTTTATGTCAAGAGATATTCAACAACAATAACTTTATCTTACTATGTGAGGTAGACTATATATGTCATTGAACTCGGTAAAAAAAAAACAATTTCTTAAGATTGCACATATAAATTTTATACTGATTCAATTACCATCATTGTGATCTACATATTGTCCCTAAACCCTTTGTGGGATTTCCACTAAAATCAAAGTTCATACAACCAAAACATATCTCACTTTTGTTGTTCTCGGGATCCCACAACCCAAATGTCTTCAGCCAAGAGATACTCCACTCTTGATATGTTTGGGGGGCTCATTTTCGAACTTCACAAAATAGAGAAAAATATAGTGTTGTAGTAGCACACTCCCTTGGTGCATGATTCTTCCAATGAAAGCTTTAAAATCTCAATATGATGGTTGAATGTATTTTGCTCGCAATTTTGGCAGCATGGGGTACTTTTTCCAAGTTCAAAAACCATGGCTCAAGTATTCAGAAATTACCCCTTCAAATGGGCCACACAAATGACAAATCTGCATAAAGTAATAGATTATTGCACTGGTAATCAGTTACTTTCAGTTGTAACTGACCCTACTAATCGTCTAATTGATTACTGCACCCGAACACTCAATCGAGTTATTTCACAAAACAATCAATTACTTTGTGTGGATACTCTCTGGCAATTGATTATTGTACTTTGATTGTAATTGATCAATTTTCCAGTGGCAGTTATGACAAATCTCTTAAGTTTAGTTACCATATTTCTTTATATTATTGTTCCTGTCGGTTGACTTGGATCACCTTCGTGCGTAGCTACGAACTGTGTTTCAAGGACTCCTTTGCTTCCGTTCCAACTTCACCCTTTGCGGCCGTGAATACCTGAAACAGAGAGACAAATGGGCGCCCTCGCGGCCGTTTGCACTTCGACGCTCAAGTCAGTTATGGCAGAAAACACCGTAACACTTCCCGTCGCAGAACACCACTAACTCAGTGCTCAGAGAAGTGCGTAACTCAAACTCTCTCGCTCTCAGTTCACTTGTGTGTAAAGTGTGAAAACGTACCTTAGTCTGTTTGTAACAAAGCCTTATATACCTTTGCCCGTGTTTCTGCCACGTGTCTACCTCTGACTTAAGCCTATCTGTGGGTGCAGCCTCACGACACTGTAACCCAAACTCAGGGAAATCTTAGTGTGTAAGGCCATTCTCCCGGAGTGCATCCCGCGTGGGGGTGACTGCCTGGGTGCCAACTCATGCGCCCATCCTCTGAGTCATCCTCCCTAGGGCTCTTTGCCTTCCTCACGTACCATGCATGCGAATCGCCTCCTGGGACGTGACCCTCTCATGGGTCGTCTCTGCCCAAGGGCTTTCCAGCGGTGGTGCGTACTTGCCGCGTCTCTACACTCTATGCACTGGTACCTTGTGAGTGGGGCTTCTCCTTTCTGGTGCTGGAGGTGTGGCTTGAGAACCACCTTTCCTCTCCTTCTATTACTGTTTGGGGTACCGAGGCCTCCACGCCCCTGCTGTGCCGCCTCCTCCACGGTTACTCTTACCCGTGGGTATCATGGGGGGACACCTTTCTGGCATAGGCACATTCCTGGTACTAAGCCCAGTCAACGCTCGAGGCCGGTCAACGCCCGAGGCTTGTCTACTCCCTTGCTTACTTCATAGCGCCCCCGATGGGTCCCACTATGTTGACTTTGGTCAACGCCCGAGGACGAGTCGGTACACAAGCTCCCCAGTCTTGAGCTGACAACTGCTCAGCGAAAAGACTAAGGTCTCGCCCTACCGTTCTACGTGGCATTCTATGACAAGACACTTTGTGCTATGAAGTGACGCTTTTTGCTCATAGGCACATTCCTGGTACTAAGCCCGGTCAACGCCCGAGGCTTGTCTACTCCCTTGCTTACTTCATAGCGCCCCCGATGGGTCCCACTATGTTGACTTTGGTCAACGCCCAAGGACGAGTCGGTACACAAGCCCCCCAGTCTTGAGCTGACAACTGCTCAGCGAAAAGACTAAGGTCTCGCCCTACCGTCCTACGTGGCATTCTATGACAAGACACTTTGTGCTATGAAGTGACGCTTTTTGCTCATGCGGTAATCCATAAACACGTGGTCCAATCGCACGGCCATGACTTAACGTCTCTTGCGCTTCTTAAGTTTACGTTAAACTCTTTGAAAACGCGCGTTTTAGACATTGTTCCATCATTTACACGAACGATTGCACTCTTCATCTTCTTCCTCAAACTTTCTCTAATCCCTCTTCGCAAGTCTGAGACTTTCGCTGCTCAAACATCAAAGGTATGATTTTTATGCATTGATGGCTCTTTACTCTTGATTTCATGCGTTGATATTACTGCTTGGGACCGTTTAGATTCTCGCATTTACGTTTTTCTTCGCGTTTCTTCGTTCCCCTGTTTTCTGAACTTTCTCGCGTGGGTAGGGTTTTTCTGGGTTTTCTCCCAAGTTTCACACCATAGCCTTGTTTGCTAAACCTTTGTTCTTCTTCCCAGCTTCCTTTGTTGTGCCATGGCGAGAACTAAAACCACTGCTTATCCTCCTTCTCCCAGTGTTAACTACAAACTCCTCTATCCCTGGGCCTCCGACGAGCTCCTCGCAGAAACCTCTACCTTGACCTCCTTTTCTGACTGGAGGGACCATCTGGACAACGAGCCTGGCTGTAAGGGTAGAGCCTTTGGGAGAAGGCACGATGCCTATGTTCGCCACTGCACAGCGAGCGAACCTGTCTGTGTTGATAACCGTTCGAACGGTGGGGAATCGTACTTCTTCTTCTACCAAACGGTGTTCAAACGTATTGGACAACGCCTTCCCTTCACCAACTTCGAGAGGGAACTCCTCATTGAGATCAATGTAGCCCCAGCCCAGTTGCACCCTAACAGCTGGGCCTTCATCAGGGCTTTCGGCATCCTCTGTAGTCAATTTAGCCATCCCCTCAGTGGATGTCTTTCTACATTTCTTTGAAGCTAAGAGCCCCGAGAAGAACCTTTGGGTCAGCTTTAGTGGGATAGTTGGAAGGATCATCATGACCCTCTTTCAGCAACCATGCAAAGGGTTCAAGGGGAAATTCTCCAGGGTATGCAGTTCTGAAGCTGACCCCACAGCCTTGGACGGCTTCCCCCTATATTGGGTAGGAGAGCTGAAACTGAAAAAGGCCAAGACCTTGGACGAGCTATCCTCTGCTGACCGCAAGGTGTGCCAGGTCTTGGCAAGCTTGGGTGATATGAATCCATTGGGGGTGGTCTTCAACACTGCTGAGTTGATCAAGCACGAATACGACTCTACTGCACTCACCCGCTGCATTGGGATGGGAATAATCCCTTCCCTGCCTTCTTCAAGCTCTAACTCTGTTTATGTCTTCTCTTGTTTGTTTGCGGACTCATACTTACACTAATTGTTTTGACTTGCGTGGCATTGTTTAACTCATAATTCTTTCTCTTTGGTACAGACATGGTGCTGGATGCTAAGAAGCGGATGAGACTAGCTGGAGTCTTGTCCATTCGTGGCAATGCCTCTGCTGGCGGGGCTGGTACCTCTGCGCACTCGGCCCCTGTCGCTTCCCCTGCCACTTCTCCAATCTCCCCCGCACAAGCCACACCAACACCTGCCTCACCACAGTCAAACCATCAACCTGCATCTCCACAAACTACACAGAACCCCCTTCCTTCTCACAACACCTCAATCCCTACTTCTCCCATCCCGATCGTGGCTATCCCCTTAGCCACGGTCAGGACTTCTCCCTTGCCAGCCCCTCTAGAGAAAAATAAAGGGGTGGTGATCATTCCTTCAGATGAAGACTCCACAGAGGGCCCCGTCTTCAAGAGGAGAAGGACCACTAATGTGGCTGCATTCCACTCTTCTTCTGATAAGAAGGCTGGATCTCTTAGGGACCACCCCCCTCAGCGCCTCTACACCTCCAAACTATCTTGCCCTTGAGGAGGGAGCTGAGAACGCTCCAGAGCCCACCCCTACTCCTGCTCCCGAGCTTCCCCGGGCTATATTCAGCACGTTCTAAGGGGTTATCAACAAGAGACCCCGGGGAGCTCAGTGGATGAGGCTTTGTTGGAGGGTATAGCCCTTAGCCTCGGTGGGTTCTTTGCTCGTGCCAACTCGTTCTTGCATCACTTTGAGGCAAAGGCCAAGGAGTATCAAGCTCTTGCTGATGAGTTGGCATTAGTGAAGGGACAACTGGCTAACCAAGCTCACCGCTTCTTCATCCAAGTGGCTGCTCTAAAGGAGGCACTGGGTGTAACTTTGATACTTGTTTATATACTCTGGCAGCAAGTTTGCATTTTTCGTCTTAACTGTTATTTCTGCTTTCGTGTTTTACTCATTGCTTCTAATAATAATGCCTCTGTACTTAACTTTGTGCGCTACTCCGAGTAATTATTCTTTCTCGAACAATAGGTAGCACGTGTTTTCACTTTCTTACTCGACCCCTTCTCTTTCCCGAATCGTGGGGACTTCTTCACTTGGTCTTTACTCGTTCTCCATGGTCTTGAGGCGCCTAGCCTCAAGAGCGTTACTGGCCTCAGCATCGCTCAAAGGCGAAGGAGGACTTATCTTGGCCGAAGCCTACTCTTCTTGCTTGGTGCCCACGCCCGAGGAGAGGCCTGCCGGAAAGCAGCGCCGTTTCGTCCTCAGTGTGTCTAAACACCAGGTCAACAGGTGCGCTTGGTCCCCATGCCCGAGGAGAGGCTTGCTTTAAAGTAGCGTCGTTTCGTCCTCGGTGTGTCTAAACACTAAAGCAACCAGTTTACTATCGATCAGTCTTTATAACTTGCGCTTGGATGCCCACGCCCGAGGAGAGGCTTGCTACAAAGCAACGCCGTTTCGTCCTCGGTGTGTCTAAACACCAAGGCAATCAGTGCACTTGGTGCCCACGCTCGAAGGAGGCGCCCCCCGCCGCTCTCTCCTACGAGGTGTCTAAACACCAAGATGACCAGGCACTTGGTGCTCACGCCCAAGGAGAAGGTGTCCCGAGGGATAGCGCTACTCCTTTTTGGGGTGTACCCACACCAAGACGCCCGGCTCTCCACTGATTCGAACTTTCTTCTGCCCTTGATGCCTACGCTCGAGGGAGGCGCCCCCGCGGCTCCCCTCGAGGTGTCTAAACATCAAGGTCGTGGGTTCGTTTCTTACTGAACCACGTTATTACTACTTACTGTCTCCTTACATCGTAATGAAAAACTTCAGACTATGTATTCTCAAACTGGTTTTTAATTGGGTGACCTCATTAAAAAAAACCCTCGAGAGGGAAAAAGAGTGTCCCCTTGAGCTGTATACAACATAAAGTTTTTAACTGAAATAGAACTTCAGGTTTGCCGCGTTCCAAGTGCGCGGGATGGCACCTCCCTCCAGAGTCTCAAGCTTGTATGATCCGTTCCCCCGAGCCTCGGTTACCCTGAAGGGCCCGGTCCACTTAGGGGATAGCTTGTTCTCCAACTCATACGGATGAGCCTTCCGCATGACCAAGTCAGCCACCTGGAACTGTCGGGGCTTCACCTTGGAGCTGTACTGGTGCTCCACTCTTCTTTTTACCGCCTCAGCTTTTATCCTCGCCTCTTTTCTGGCTTTGTCCAGCAGGTCTAGATTCACTCTCCTTTCTTCGTTAGACTCTTCAGCCCCAAAACTTTGGAAACGTGGTGAGCTCTCATGGATCTCCACCGGGATCATCGCATCCGATCCGTATACCAAGCTGAACGGCGTCTCCATGGTGGAAGATTGGAGCGTGGTGTGGTAAGCCCACACTATCTTGGGCGCCTCTTCCGCCCAAGTCTCCTTGGCTTTCACAAGCCTTCTCTTCAATCCTCTTAGCAAGATTCTATTGGTGGAATCCACCTGTCGGTTCGTCTGGGGGTGCTCGACAGACGCGAACACCTGCTTTATACCAACCTCTGCACACAGCTTGCCCAACTGCAGGCTGGCAAACTATGTCCCGTTGTCGGAGACAAGGCGCCTCGGTACGCCAAAACGACATACTATATTCTTCCATACGAAATGCTGAACCTTGTGGGTCGTGATCTGCGCCACTGGCTCGGCTTCAATCCACTTTGTGAAGTATTCGATGTCTACTATCAAATACTTCATCGGCCTTATTGCCAACGGGAAGGGCCCCATAATGTCGATTCCCCAGGTATGGAAAGGTCACAGACTGTAGATGGACCTCAACTCTTTTGGCGGCGCCTTGTGCCAGTCGGCGTGTTGTTGACACTGCTTACAGCGCTGGGCGTCCCTTACACAATCTTCTCTTACCGTTGGCCAGTAGAACCCTGCACGCACGACCTTCGATGCTAAAGATCTTCCCCCCACATGGCTCCCGCAGATCTCCACATGGAGCTCAGTCATTATTCCCGTGCATTCATCTCCACTTACAGACGTCAAGATCGGGTGTGTGAACCCGTGTCTGAACAATGCCCCATCCACGAGGGTGTACCTAGCGGAGTTTCTTTTTATCTTCTTGCCCTCCTCGGGCTCTACTGGGAGTATCCCATCAGCGATGTAGCGCCTATAGGGCGTCATCCACGTGTCCCCTTCTTCCAGGGCGTACACCTGCATGGGGTCCCTCCCTCCTGGCGAGGTGGGGTAAACGCTTATGCTGGGGGCTCTCGTCGTGCCCTGAGTTAGCGACCGATGACTCCTCGCCCTTTAGACGTGCTGATCTGGAGGACGTCCACCTTGTTATCTGTCACGAACGTTCGTGGCGTTTTGAGGGTCTCTTGTATGACGTCCTCTGCCTTCCCTCCTTACCCGAGCTGGCCAGCTTGGCAAGCAGGTCAGCACGGGCATTCTGCTCCCTTGGGACGTGCACCAACTCAAACGCCACGAACGCCCCTTTCAGAACTTGAACATTTCTTAAGTACGCAGCCATTTGCGGATCTTTGGCTTGGTACTCTCCGATTACCTGCCCCGTGACCAACTGCGAATCACTCTTCGCCAGCAGGCTCCGCGCGCCCATCTCTTTGGCCAAGAGCATCCCAACTATCAGGGCCTCGTACTCTGTCTGGTTATTACTTGCCTTGAAGGCGAACCTCAGGGCCTGTTCGATCAACAGCCCGTTCGGCCCCTCCAGGACTACGCCGGCTCCACTTCCTTGCTGATTCGAGGATCCATCCATCGAAAGCACCCACTGGGAGTCGACCTCTTCCTCTTGTTGCGCACTCCCTGGCGAGAGCTCCGCCACGATGTCTGCGTAGACTTGTCCCTTTATGGATCCTCTAGGCTCATACAAGATGTCAAACTCAGACAACTCCACTGCCCAGCGGACCATCCTTCCCGCCACGTTCGGCTTTTGCAACACTTTCTGAATAGGGAGGTCCGTCATTACTACTACCGTGAAGCTTTGGAAGGAGTGACGGAGCCTCCTGGCCGAGAACACCACGGTCAGAGTTGCTTTCTCCAAAGTTTGATACCTCTCTTCTGGCCCTTGCAGGACCTTGCTCACGAAGTATATCGACTTTTGCGTCTGATCCTGCTCCTGAACTAGCACAGAACTGATCGCCCACTCACTCACCGCGAAGTACAACCAGAGGGGCACGCCTGTCTGTGACTTACACTGCACGGGAGGAGCAGCCAGATACTCCTTGAGCTTGAGGAATGCCGCCTCACACTCCTCGGTTCATATGAACCGGCTGTTTCTCTTCAAGCACGGGAAATAAGGGTGACCCTTGTCTCCTGCAACGGATACGAATCTGGACAGGGTCGTCATTCGCCCTGTCAATTGCTGCACCTCTTTCACTGAGGCGGGGCTCCTCATCGCAAGGATCGCCGCACACTTGTCAGGGTTCGTCTCTATTCCTCGCTTGGTAAGCAGAAACCCCAAGAACTTGCCCGCCTCGACCCCGAACACATTTTTCAGGGTTCAACTTGAGGCGGTATTTGTCTATAGTGGCAAACAGCTCTTTCAGATCAGCTATGTGTCGTCCCTTCTCCTAGGAGGTCACCACCATATCGTCCACGTAGGCCTGCACGTTCCTACCCAACATGGGTGCAAGGACCTTGTCCATCAACCTCTGATAGGTGGCTCCTGCGTTCTTCAGCCCAAACGACATCACCTTGTAGCAATAATAGCACGTCTCAGTCATGAACGCCGTTTTACACTCGTCGCGAGGATGCATCTTCATCTGGTTGTACCTAGAGAACGCGTCCAGGAAGCTAAGCATTTTGCAACCCAAGGCGCTGTCCACCAGCGCGTCGATGCTTGGCAACGGGTACAAGTCCTTAGGGCACGCCTTGTTCAGGTCAGTGAAGTCCACGCACATCCTCCACTTCCCATTCTCCTTTTTTACTAAAACCACGTTAGCCAGCCACTCAGGGTATTGGATCTCCCTGATGTGGCCAACGCTCAACAACTTTTTGGTCTCCTCTTGCACAACCAGGCGCCTCTCCTTGTTGAACTTCCTTCTTCTTTGACGCACGGGTCGGACCTTAGGGTCCATGGTGAGATGGTGGCACGGAAAGTCCGTATTGATGCCTGGCATATCCGAGGCTGTCCACGTGAAGGCGTCCAGGTGACATGAGATCACTTCCGCCACTTGGTTCTGCTCCTATCGACCCAACGATCGGCCCAGCTTAAACGTCTTGCCACTAGTCTGTCTCTCCACCACATTCTCAACCGGCTCGGGCCGCCTCTCTCGAGCGCTCTCTGTGCGAGATACGCCTGTGTGGTCCTCTTCCATGGGAATTGCCTCTACAGGCGCCTCCTCCATGAGTGGGCGCTCCACCACCATGAATACGCCCCTCTTCGTTTTAAGGCTATTTTCATAGCACTTCTTGGCTTCCTTCTGATCCGATTTAATCACGATCACCTTCCCGCTAAGGTCGGACAGCTTCAACTTCATGTGCCGTGCAGACGACACCCTCCTCAGCATATTCAAGGATGACCTTCCTAGCAAAATGTTGTACGCCGAATTGGCGTTCACAACCAAGTACCTTACGTTTTCGGTGCGAGACGCGGTGCCATCTGTAAAAGTCGTCCTCAGCTCCAGATAGTCGCGCACCTCCACCTGCTCCCCTGCGAAGCCATACAAGCATCCTGTGTATGGTCTCAACAGGTCGGGAGACAACTGTAGCTTGTTAAACGTGGACCAAAACATTATATTCACCAAGCTGCCCTGGTCCTCGAGCACTCGGTGCACCTTTCTTCCCACGGTCACAACCGAAATCACCACGGGGTCGTTATCGTGCGGAACGACATCGTGAAGATCGGCCTTTGTGAGTGTGTGGTCGATGTCCAGCGAGTCGTCTGCCCACTGCTTTGCTACTGACATCACTGACCGCATGTACCTCTCGCGCTGAGAGGCAGTGCATCCTCCCCCCGAAAAATCACCAGAGATGGTGTGGACTTCCCCATGGATAGGCATCTCTTGAGCCTGGTTCTCTGCTGATGTCGCCAAGGCCGCCGCTTCTGATGACCCCACCAGGTAATCGTTCAAGAAACCGCTCTTCACGAGCTCGTCCAACTGATGACCCAAAGCCAAGCAGTTGGTGATCGGATGCCCGAACGCCTGTTGAAACTCAAATCATGCATCCTTGCGTGGTCCCAACACCTTATCCGTCTTCGCCGGGATCCTCAGCCTATCCGCTATGTTGGGCACAACAATCAGATCCTTCAGCTCCACCACAAAGTTGTGCCTTACCGGCCTATTCTCCCCTGAGCGTTCCTTAGCCTGAGGCTTTCTGGGCTCATAAGGGTGCTTCCTCTCTTGGCTTCTCTTCCTTGTCGTGGCCTCGTTCACCCTCGCGGGTTGTGCACGCGACGGTGCTCGAGGGCGTGCAGGTACAACACTTGCGCGCTTCTCACATACCTCTCCCTCCGTTGCGATGTGCTCCACTGCACGACGCCTGATCTCAGCGAAGGTTTTGCGGCGGTTTCTGATGAGTGACTCACTAAATGGTCCAGGGAAAATTCCCTTCCTAAACGCGTATACTATCATTGGCTCTTTAGTGGTGTTTACCTTCACCACCTGCGCCCCAAAGCGATTGATATACTCCTTCAGCGTCTCCCCTTGGTACTGCTTCACGTCGAAAAGATCATACGACACCGGTGGGGGAGCCCGGTTCGCGATGTACTGCTCCCTGAACAGTTGTGACAATTGTGCAAACGAGGTCACGTGGTCGTTTGGGAGGCTGATGAACCAGTCCATCGCCATTCCCGCCAGCGTGCTCATGAACAACTTGCACCTCACGGCGTCAGAACTGCCAACCAGCATCATCTATGTATGGAACGCAGTGAGGTGCGCCTCTAGATCCTCCATCCCAGTGAACATAACCTTCGGGCCTATGAACGTGGGTGGTATCACTGCTTCTATGATAGACTGCGAGAAGGGCATGGGAAACTCCCTGGGGGGTGTGAAGCACTCGCGATCCTCTATTTCGCGATTCCCAAGGTGGTTGCGCATCCCACGGCGCAACTCCTCGTTTCTTGCTTGCGACGCTGCAAGGTCTAATTGAATGTGTTCTTGCTCCGCCGCCATCGCCTCCTGAAGGCCTTGCATCACCTCCATGACCTGCTGCAAGGTCATGCTCTCACCCTCTACACGCGCCGTTGAACTCTGCCTTGTATTCCTCATTCTTCAGTGTTTCTTGGAGAATCTTGGATCTTTCTTGCGAATCTTGGAACTTTCTTTGGTGAAAATGAGCAAATCTTGAGGATTCATGAGAAGCCTTTCAAGAATCTTGGAAAACTTCCACGAACTTTCACGATCTTCATTGAATCTCGTACTTCTTGCGGTGGGACTGTCCTTTTAGATCAGGCCCCACGGTGGGCGCCAAATGTTCCTGTCGATTGACTTGGATCACCTTCGTGCGTAGCTACGAACTGCGTTTCAAGGACTCCTTTGCTTCCGTTCCAACTTCACCCTTTGCCGCCGTGAGTACCTGAAACAGAGAGACAAATGGGCGCCCTCGCGGCCGTTTGCACTCCGACGCTCAAGTCAGTTATGGCAGAAAACACCGTAACACTTCCCGTCGCAGAACACCACTAACTCAGTGCTCAAAGAAGTGCGTAACTCAAACTCTCTCGCTCTCAGTTCACTTGTGTGTAAAGTGTGAAAACGTACCTTAGTCTGTTTGTAACAAAGCCTTATATACCTTTGCCCGTGTTTATGCCACGTGTCTACCTCTGACTTAAGCCTATCTGTGGGTGCAGCCTCACGACACTGTAACCCAAACTCAGGGAAATCCCAGTGTGTAAGGCCATTTTCCCGAAGTGCATCCCGCGCGGGGGTGACTGTCTGGGTGCCAACTCATGCGCCCATCCTCTGACTCATCCTCCCTAGGGCTCTTTGCCTTCCTCACGTACCATGCATGCGAATCGCCTCCTGGGACGTGACCCTCTCATGGGTCGTCTCTGCCCAGGGGCTTTCCAGCGGTGGTGCGTACTTTCCCGTCTCTACACTCTATGCATTGGTACCTTGTGAGTGGGGCTTCTCCTTTCTGGTGCTGGAGGTGTGGCTTGAGAAGCCTTTTCCTCTCCTTCTATTACTATTTGGGGTACCGAGGCCTCCACGCCCCTACCGTGCCGCCTCCTTCTGTGTCGCCTCCTCCACGGTTACTCCTACCCGTGGGTATCATGGGGGGACACCTTTCTGGCATAGGCACATTCCTGGTACTAAGCCCGGTCAACGCCCGAGGATGGGTCGGTACACATTATTATCATGATTTTTTTTTTATCTATTTAGGTAGGAGTATGATTAGTATAAATTAGGGTTAGTGTTGTAGGTTTTATGAACACGTCAATGCATTGTAATATATCACATTAATATCAATTAAACTTCATTTCTTTTTCTCCCTCTATACCCAAAATCTTTTTAATCAACATATGCATTAATATACCTTTGTATTTATTTATAATAAATTCTTTGTCAATAGAACTTTCTGAGTTTTGGTTTCTTCTAGAGATGTTACTGATGCTTTGTGTTCATTTACTGTGATCTGTAATTTTAGGACAAGAAAAGGACACTTCTTATTATACATTGATCAAAATTAATGAGAGATATATAAGCAGAGCTGGCTAGTAGAGATCATAGCCACCCTGATTATAAAACAAATACAATGATAAGATAGGGAAAGGGGGAATCAAATCGGATAATCTGATCTTCATCATAACTAACTAATTCTTCTAGAATCCTTATTTGAATTTAAAATAAAAGCACATATATGATCCTTTATTAGTGGCTCAGACCTTGTTTCTCTTATTGCAGATCTTTTATACAAGGCTAACTTGAATACTGGAAGTGTGCTAGAGTATGCACTTGCTTTCACTAGTGCTGCTTTGGATAAATATTGTAGTAAATGGAGTGCTGCACCCAAAACAGGCTTCATTGACATAACAATTTCTAAAGACTTCTATCGAATATACAGTGGTCTCCAAATTGTAAGGAGCAGCCTTCCACATCCTACTTTCACTTTTCACACTGCTTAATAACTTGCTAGTGCTTCGAATGAGGAATTGACTCCGCATATCAAATTATTTGCATGTGGAGTTTAATTATTTGTATCTCCATACACCTTTCCTGCTGTGTAATTTTTTTTAAAGAATATATATATATATATATATATATATATAATAACTAATGTTGCTTTTGCTTGAGCTACATAGGGATACTTGGAAGAGTCTGCTCAAGTGCCATCAAATAGCCATGAAAGGCTGGGAGATTCAATTGCTTGGGGGGGCTGCACTATTATTTATTTGCTTGGGCAGCAGCTGCATTTTGAGCTCTTTGACTTTTCATATCAGATCCTCAATATCGCAGAAGTGGAGGCTATATCTGTTATGCAAACACATAAGAACTCACAATTTGCTGTCCAGGTTTATTTTTCTTCTTCAAATCACCCAAAATAATACTTGCTATGTTTACATAAGCATTGTCTATCGGTAAAACTACTGCTTTCTTTATTGCCCACACTTCACGCAAACATTATAGAAATGTTTTCCGTCTTGCTGAACTATTTATTCTTCTTTACTGCATTTTATATGGATGTCGTATCAGATGTTTTAACAATAACCAAATGGTTACTAGTTATGAAGAAGCTGCGACCTGATAGTGCTATTTAAATTCCAGGTCCTCGCGGCATAAGGCGCGATGGTTTTCTTTGTGTACTACTTAAATAACATTTATTTTTCTTTTAATAGGGATGGGAAGCCTTATTGGAAGCAATGAAAAAAGCTAGGAGATTAAATAACCATGTATTCTCTATGCTTAAAGCACGTTGCCCCCTTGAAGAAAAGACAGCTTGTGCTATTAAGCAAAGTGGTGCTCCTATACATCGTATAAAATTTGATAACACAGTTTCAGCATTTGAAACACTGCCGCAGAAAGGTGCTTAAACGAGTAGTCTGGTTGTAGGCTTCCTGCAAATTCTGTCCCCTGTTCCCTGTATTTGTGTTGTTGTATGTATATGTTTCATGAGCTGAGTTTCTATGCAAAGGTGGCAACAATTTTTAAAATATTGCTGTCAGAGTACAGCTGTAGTGGAACTCAGTCAGTTGGCGGTTATAACTATCACTTGCTATTAGTTATAAGCTTGTTGTATAAACTCGTTACTCTACCTATAAAGAGTAATTCAATTGGAGATTAATTTTGTTTTTTTCTGCCTTTTCTTTTTCTCCAAACTCTCCCTTCAATTCTTTGTTTATCTGACACCTCTCGTGGTAACAAAGTGGTAACAAAGCTAGCTCTCAAGAAATGGTAATATCTATGAATCCAACCACCATACAATTCACTCTTCAAACCATCTCTAGTGCAATTTCATTCAAGTTTAATCAAGGTAACCTTCCTTCGAAGCAACGTGTGAATGATCAGGGGATTTAGGTTGCATCAGTATCAAATAAAAACTCTTTTCATTGTTATTAGAAATGAGAAATATAATTATGGAATTTTAGATTTTATTTGAATAGTCAATTTTTTTATAAGAAAAAAATAGACGTCTTTTTAGTAGTCATTTGATAACTAATGCATATATCAGATGAAAACTCTTTCTATTGTTAAAAAAATTATAAATATATATTGTGAGAACCTATTTGAACAGTTAATATTAAAAGAAAATAAGGCATGTTAATGAGAATATAAAAGGTAAAAGGAATTGATCATAATATACAAGTACAATCATGAGTGGATTATCAATATTGTTTTAATTAGTTTTGATCTTAATCATCTTTTTGAAGTAGAAATTTGAGATTTGCTTTGCTCACTCTCATTTCTCATTTGATGAAGTTTCATTATATCATATATAAATTATCACGATTAGAAGATCAATATGCACGATTCTTAAGTTATTATGTCACATTTAACTAGTATTTAGTCCTAACAATTCATGCGAGTGGGTTATATGACTCAAATTTATAGTTCTTATTTTTTAAATAACTAATACTTTCCACATAATGTACTCTCATAAATACGCTGTTAGTGTAAGAAATGCAACAATACGATAACAATTATTTAGATTAAAACTAATTTACAACCTAATTATAAACTGATTTTAGGACACTATTAACTTCATTATTATCATTGGTTGATAATTTTGTCCGCTTATTTTTATTGGAAATTCTACATCAACGAGTGTAAACATTTCATATATTATATAAGAAACATTTAATATATTATATAAGTTACGAATCTTATTTTATATATAATTTGATTTTATAAGA
>Ga0123341_1000158_pt1 | contig 32794 bp, 21 predicted proteins | sample Turbeapinknodule_FD_89959 | JGI IMG/M metagenome (GOLD analysis project Ga0123341, IMG submission 89959) | Root nodule microbial communities of legume samples collected from Mexico - Turtle bean Mexico pink nodule | ecosystem: Host-associated > Plants > Roots > Nodule | place: Mexico: Nepantla...
CAAAATGACACACTCTATAGTATTTCATTTTCTAAAAAGTATCAAATTAAATGTTTTAAAAATAAATTTGTTCTCACATTCTTTTCTACTACTTTCAAAACCAGAAAGGGGTCTGCGTTTGGATTGGAAGTTTCATTTTTTATTTATCCGCGTTTGAACAATCATTTTATCTCAGCAAATAAATATGTAGTTATAAACTACCTTCATAATTTAAAATATAGTGAAGTCATTATAAACTACTTTAAGTATTTTCTTAGTTTCATTATTTTTACCTTTAATTAAACATACTAAATATTCTCCGCATGTGCATTTCATACCTGTAATTAACAAAAGAGATGTTACTTCACCATTTCAAACTTCTTTTATTTTTACCTTAATACATGTATATTTAAATTCTTAACTGTCTATCACATTCAATGTCCTTTTTTATCATTACCTCTATTGTTTTAAGAAACACAGGAATATCACTATAAATTATTCATTGTAAATCTAAAATAAAAAATTTATTTAAATATAGTAATTTATTATAAATTTCGATTACAATGTATAAAAAATATTTATTTCAATTTAATTATATAAAAAGAAGTATATGTTGATTTGCATATTGAGATTCCTCAGTTATAAGAAGGAAGGGGGAAAAAAAGAAGAAAAAAAAAGAGAAGGGAAAAACCAACTTACATGGTGCATTATAGGTATGTCGTTGTGTTTGTTCCGAAGACAATTTGTTTATTTACATATTAGAATTAATTTTTTAACAATTTTTCAGATGGTTGAAATATAAAACTAATTTTCTACTCACTTTTCTCTCATTTCTATCCTTTTCCATTCCCTCAAATTTAGTCCTTGAAACAAACAAGGTCTAATAGTACCCTACAACTAAAATTCCATGGGGTGTTTGAACTAACGTGGATGACTTGAGACTCGGATTCATGTTGGACGTGCTTTGAAAAGTGAGAATGGAGATTTTAAACAAAAAAGCAAACCCACACAGTATCCATCACTGCCGGCAAATAACATCCATCAGAGGGAACAGTCCACGATATTTGAAGCACAAGGCAATATACAAAATTCTATTCTCAAAATTCACATTTCTGTCAGAATATGTTGGTTCACACAAAAAGTTAGTTGTACAGAGCATGGATGGGAATTACACAAAGCAACAACTATGATACATGGACCCCCAAGAAAGATTTCTGATTTTATATATCTCACCATCACAGGAAAGAAGAAAAGAAACCCGTCCTCTTCATTTAAAATATAAATTGAAAAAAACAATAACCTAGGGACGATGAGTAAAAAATATGTAAAAAAAATAATGAGAAAAATAACCAGCACTCATGAAGCAGACATCCATGACCTTGATTTTGTACCTACGGCTCAATTTACAACAGCTGGGAGGGAACCCAAACTGCAACTTCTAGCTTTGTCAAAGTGAACCAACCTAGCAGTGGCTACCAACTTTGCTTCTCGAACTTGTATCATCTAGATGCCAGATGATTGAGTAATGAGAACCAGGACAAACATTAGCTTGGTCCTACAAGCTTTCTGCGGGCATCAGATCACAAGCTCCATTACCCCGTAAATGCCATCATGCTATATATGTAACACCGGAAATTCAGGCGATAGCACAAGCGTCAAGGCATAAACAATACGGGTATTCTTAATAATCACTATATCCAAGCAAGAGAACCTCGTTCATTTGTTACTTGAGGACGGCCTCTAGTCGGTGTTGGTGGTCTGTTGGCATTCAACTCCTGTATACGTTTTAACCCAAAAAAATTTGAATACCAAAGAAGAAACTGCAGAAATATAGATTTAGTCCCATAATAACCACCTTAAAATTCACTTAGATATGAACGTATTTATTTAATATGTGCAATGTTATGCAGCACTAAGAGCGTGCCAACCATTTAATGAATAATACCTGCATCCATGTGTCCTCAATATGTCGCTCCGGCGAAGTTTCTGGTGAAGAAATTGCAGGTGGTAAGGGATGAATCAATTTAGGAACCACAACAAGATCTCTACCCAAAACTAAAATCGCTCCAGCATTATTTGCGGTACCTATTACCCAGCCAACAATGATGTGCCAAAATTTAGAACGGAGAATTATTGTTAGAGGAAACTGCAATGGAGAAAGCCCAGTAACAATACCACAGTAGTTTGTCGCAGAAAAAAGTGTGATCAAATGTCCCTGAGCAAAACGCTCAAAGCCATCCATCACACATTCATGTGCACGAACAATCAGCTGAAGATCATTGTTGTTACAAAATTCCATGACCCGATCAGGCTGCAACAGCAAGACCCATTTAGATGAGCATAATATCACATATAGGAGTCTAAACAATCAAGGTAACAGAAGCCTAAAATTAAGAAAACGCAGACAACATCCAAGAAGGAAAATGCCAAGAACAATAAAAATAATAACCATCAGAAAACGTATGCAGACCTCAAATTAGAGGAAATAGTGTAGGCATGAACAATAACGTCAGAAAATGCCTAGGGCTGAGGTAACTAAAGTGGGAGAGCCGTGTTATGGGGTGACCTTATTGCAAGGTTCAGAGAGCACTTGTGAATGTGATGCAAGTGAACGTGTACAAAAAGCTGTATCTAGGGTGAGTTCATTATCAACCCTATCTATGTTTCTACGATGGCCCGAGAATACACTCATTCTTCAGCCGTAGATTGACTTTTTATGGGAAGGGAATAAAAGAGAGTTGAGACATGCAGTATAGAAAATCGAAACTACAGCGTAGTAAATGAAAGAAATCAGATTTGTAGTTATTTCAACAGTCTATATTAAGGCTAGCTTCGAAAATAATTACTTAATAGATGCATGTTGCAATTACAAAAGTTTCAGGGCATAAACACTGCACAATTTACTTCAAAAGTTTCAAATGATGCATCAAAATTAATAGACAGTAATACAACATGAATTTTCTAGAATAATAAAACAATTAATATATGAGAATTAAAAATTTATCAAATTTATGAAACCAAAAAATAAAATAAACAAAATTAATATACAAATTGAATAATTGAATTAGAATGTACTGACATCGTAAATATTTTATCACCATCCTCCAACTCAATTATGTACGAGTGTTGACATTCATAGCAATTACTTTAGATGTCATATTTAGGGTATTTTTTAATTGGTTGATGGTGTAAAAATATTTGCACTGCCAGCAAATAAAAATTAAACTCTTGTATATTTGTTGCCAAATTTAGAAAAATCAAAACCTGAATCTCTTTCTATCATTCTACAGAAAACTAAAACTAAATAATAGTTTGACAGACTACAAATAACAACCACTCACCCCAAAAGTAACTAATCCTGGACCCCGAGCATTTGGCCGAAGCCCTTCCACACTGTCATTCTCTGTAGGGTCAGACCTGGAGAAACACTTCATGCTGTCATTCTTCCAAAAGAAAATGAAATAAATTGTAACAAACATCACGAGTATACAAAATGCACCAACCACAGTAGATCCATAAGCACAATTGATCCTGCTTCCATCGTAATTGGACGCTGAATATTCTCAATTTGTTCTACGTGATTTATTGAACGACCAATACCCCCATGCATGCAAATAATTTTTTTCTCAATTAATGCTGCCAGAGGAAGCCAATTAAACAGACGGTTGATACGGTGCCATGCCCAAATTCCATCTCTCTCACCCTATAAGCAAAATTCAGAAGTTCTTGAGTGACAAATAAGTAAAGAAAATACAGCCCAGTATATGCAATGTCAAATTCCTTACCATCCTCTCAATGCACTCTATTCGGAAACCAAAAAGGGCATTAATATCTGCAGCTTCATGGTTTCCACGTATTAAATGTACATTGTTTGGATACTCAACCTGCATAATCCGAATAATCATGCATAAACTTGATGCCATCAAACTTGTCAAACAACAAAAAAAGACAACCTATAGCATCTAGAGTACCTTCAGAGCAAGCAGAAGGCTAATAGTTTCCAGGCTGTGCTGACCCCTATCAACATAATCTCCAAGGAATAGATAGTCGATGTATCTGATTGTCATTTATACAAAATTAAAATTTAAGGAAATTAAAATACCTAAATCACGCACATTAGAATAGTTCAAAAAATATAATGCTACCCAGTCAAGGGGGAAGGGAAAAAACCTACTAATTATTTATTTTCTTCAGCACCTCTGTACTCAAACTATCAGATCAACATATAAATATAACAATCCATTTGCTTATATAAACTAAACCTAACAATCAATCTATCTAGTAAGGAACCTATAAAAACAATGGATTTACATCATACTATTATTTGAAGGAAAGCATGTATGGTATGCATTGGTGCAAACAAACTTGGTAGGTTACAATGAAAACATGAAATGAAAAAACATTAGACCATTATAACTGAGTTGGATAATCAATCACAAGAATTTTTGCCCAGAGAGATTAAAAAAATGGATACAGAACATCAAGCATGTGTTTGGGATAGCTGTGAAAATTAGATTATTTGAATAATTGGTTAAAACCAAAATCAGTTTTTGTTTGGATAAATTTGCTGAAAAATGGTTGAGAAAATTGTTTGGATGAAAAAAAAAGGGATCAGTTTTACAAAAGAAAGAGTATGAAAGTAAATTCTCTTTTTTTTAAATAATCATATTCTACAGATTTTCAAATTCATAAAATCATATTTTTTAAAAAGAAAAAAATTTCTTACTAAATATCAGCTAATATTCCAAAAATCTAGCTTATTTTGTGAACAGTTTATTTTTCATAAAAAAAAGCCGAAATTGGGGGAAAAAGCTTTCTTTCTCCAAGTACGAAAATTGATAAAGTTAACATCATAGCTATTAAGGATGCAACAGGCAAACAAGTTTAATTAGTTGAATTGAGAACGGGTCATTGGATTGGCAGAGCCCAAAAAATATGGTGCAGCAGAAAACCAGAATAAGAGTAAGAAACTTCTCAGAAACTTATTTGAACTGGTATTTTCAGAAGAAAAAAAATGCTTATTTATTTTATTGGTTAGTTTAAAAAATATTCTAAAACATCTATTAAACAAATAAAGGCTCATATATGATATTCACATATTTTGCTTTTATTTAACTACTTATAAAGAACTTCAAAAACAATTAAGAATTTATAATATGATCCTTTTATGCTAACTTAAAAATTATCTAACTAAATATTTTAACAATTCTATAATAGTATATTGCTTATACAAATATATTTTATTATTACCAACTCAACCCTACTTCAACCACAATCAAACCAACGAACTCTCAATCAAGGCCCTTTCCAGTACATCGGTTGGTCTGATTTAAAAACATTCATTAACATTAGCTATAAAGTTGGACTCCGCAGATGTTCAAGACAAATTATGAAAGTACCCTCTGGCACAAACAATTAAAAACAGGTTGTACTAGTTTTGACATCTTAACATCTTATCAATCATGCTTAGACACTATCCGATAAATACTTATTGACCCAAAGGCTATTGCTAGAAATAGGAAACAGATGCCACAATAATAGATATAACATTAGTGACACAGGATAAATATCCTTCATTAACTTTTATACACAAATCAATCCATGAGTTGAGAACTAAGCAACTTACGCTATGTCACCAGCAGTTGACGGTGAACCATACTCATCAAAGAGGCGCATGAGATCTCCAAATTGCCCATGTAAATCACCAAATATTTTAATTGGAGCCCTAAGCTGTAAGACGCTTGGTTCACTTGAAAATATCCGCTCTGCACTATCACATAGATCCGCAATTTCATTGCAGTCCAAGAAAAACTGTCGCCGAACTGGCGGTTTCCAGCCCCGAGGCTTTAAGAGGTGAGCTACAACCTATAAAAGAAGGTCCAGAAACTTAATAAGTATACTCCAAGAAGCTTGATTTCCTTCTACGAATACTCTAATCAATTATAACTAATAGAGACAAGTACCTTCTTTGGGACACTATTGATAGACATCTGACGGTCTAATAATTTTCTAGCTGCTGTTGCACTTTCAGGAGTTCCATAACTGACTCGCCTGCCTTCATTCTCAAACTGATCAATTGAAAGCTGTCTAACCATGCCACCCAATGCTCCACCAGTCTCTGCAGCAACAACCACCTGCAGAAAATTCCAGAACATGGACAAGGGGCTTGAACATTAATGGAATTTGTGACAGCATAATTTTTCCTAGGAAATAAAAAATGTATTACTCACAGCTCTGTGATGCAGCCTCACTCCACCAGGAGGAATGCTATTTGACACAGAAGAATCAGGCTTAATCAAGGAAGATATTTGTTTCCCACTAGGTGTTGCCTCAGCCCCACGATCTCGGTCAGGCAATTCAACTTCTCCATTTACTTGTCGTGCTTTCGCAGCAGCCAGTGTCGCACTGATAGCTTCAGCTTCTGCAGCTGATGCTTCAACTAGATACTCAACTCCTTTGCTTGTTCGCCTGTTCAAAATTCTTCACGTGAATGACAAAGCCAAAGTAACAATTCAATACTTCATCCGAAGATATGTTCAGATGATAAAAGCGGACATACCTAGATCCTGGGAGTAAGGCATTTTCAGTGCTGATATCAGTATATATGTCCCCATTTACAGGGGGGGCAACAGGATTTCCCAAAACAACTGAACCATCTGGAGCTGCTTCAATCATGGTTTGCCTTGTCCTATCATCAACAAATGCACCATATCGTCCAAGTAGTCGTCCAGCTTGTGCATTAGATGCAGCTGCAGCTGCTGCATGTGAAGCAGCAGCTGTTGTTTCAGCAGCAGCAAGATCTTCAGCAACAAGTAGATCGTCTAGCAAGACCCCTACAGCATAAATAATACATCATGGCCAGTCATACACATCAAACAAAAAAATTATAACTCACCACAACATATAATACCAAAATGAGCACAAAAACAAGCATCTTAGCTTCCATGACAAAAAAAGTGATTGGCCATGCTCAACAATAGTTCAAACTTGAAATAATATTGTTATTAGATCCATAAAAAAGAAAAAATAAATAAAGAATTTTGCAACTGTGTTAATAGGAATTATCTCTCATAATGTTCACTCATGCCTAGCGTTGTCCGACAGTAAACCTAGTTGAATAGTGTTAAACTCTAGGGAAGAGAGAAACATTAAACACAAACCATGTGTTTCTGACACAGAACATGTGCTTTATTTGTAAGAAAAAAACAATAAATAGAGGAGATTTGATATCCTCTGATAACAAAGATACAGAAAAACAAAGATGATACAGGAATAAATAAGAATATTCTGAATAATACATTATAATCTAGATATTCCTGATTATATAAGATCAACTAGTTACTTTATTTCTATAATTAAAACACTCCCTCAAGCTGGAACATATAGGTCATATATGTGCTTAGCTTGATGCAAATACAATAGATCCTCACTCCCCTTAGAGACTTGGTGAATATGTCAGCTAGTTCTTCATTAGAGTTGACAAATCTAGAGATGATGTCTCCAGACTTCAGTTTTTCTCTTATGAAATGGCAATCCATCTCAATATGTTTCACTCTCTCATGACAGGATTAGAGACAATGTGTAATGTGGCTTGGTTATCTCGTCAAATATCAAAGTGAACTAAAGAAAAAGGAGACAAAGCTAATTTATTAAGAATATCAAAAAAGACTAACGAACATGTTTCATGTTGGAGATCTCACATCAACTAGAGATAAGGACATTTAATAGTATATAAGTAATGCAAACTTCACCTTATGAGCCGATTTTGTAAGGTTAACTTAGGCTTAAAGTCCACTTCTTAGGATGGTATCATAGTCATTTAGAGTCTATCCTAGCCAGCGTTTGTTGGGCTTATCAGGTTAGGTCGTTATCGAACCACCCATAAATATATAATCCCACACACAAATTGTTAGGTCTCGGCATGAGGGGTGTGTTGGAAATCACACATCGACTAACGATAAGGATATTTAATAGTATATAAGTGGGTGCAAACCTCACTTTATGAACCGGTTTTAGTAAGGTTGAGTTAGACTTAAAATTCACTTCTTAATATTTCCTAATTAGCATAACTCACAATTCAAAATAGACAAATGTTTTAAACTCGACACCATCTTCCATATATTTTTAACCCATAATGTTTAATTGAGCATGCATCATCATTGCAAAGGTTGTCGATGTACATATAAGGGTTATGGATAGAAATAGTAATAAAGGCCATGAGACTCTCGTCCAACGCCAATTGTTCAACTGATATCCGATCCTGCAAGGTAACATTATTTTGAGTGAAGGTGAGGATAATATCATTGGATCCGATCGTGTGAGGTAACATTATTTTTAGTGAAGGTGAGGATAATATCATGGGATTAATCAATTGGGAATCAGACAATAAATTAAAAGGACAATTGGGGACATAAATAACAAAGTTAATAGTAAGGGTTGGGAGGAGTTGGGTACTACCAATGCCGCAAGCTAGTGTTGGTGAACCATTGGCAGTAGTTGTAAAAGAAAAATTGGCAACTTTAGTAGGAAGAGAAAAGAGAACAATTACTAGATATGTGATTGGTTGCAATGGAGTCAATAACCCATGGACCAAAGGAAGGTGATTGAGAGACAAGCCAATGAATTACTAGTGTATGTCACTGAAGCAATGTTACTAGTGGATTTGCATGTCACCATTTGATAAAGTCTTCAAATGTTGTTGGAGATGGATGAGCCAATAATATAGGAGCAACAAATGACTCAACCCAGGAAGTGGAATAGTTGCACCCATCTATCTTCTCATTACTATCATATGGTTAGAAAAGATGGGAGAATCTATTCAAGGGGTTATTGTGGTTTTGGAAGCACCAAGGTTAGCAATGTTATCGATTATCGACCATGGCGGCACCATGGCGGAAATTGGTGTCGAAATTGCTGGCAACCACCACAAGGTAATGATGAAGCGGTTTTCAAGTGGCAGTCCATGGCGAAGCTTTGGCTATCATGGAATGCTGATTCTTCTTTTGTCTCTCTTCCTCTATTTTATTTTTCTTCTTTTCTATTTTCTTTTTGCTTCTCTCCTTTTTTTTCAGTAATTTTGTTTTTTGTTTTCCCTTCTATTTTTTTATCATGTATTTTTTTATTTTCTTTTTTCGGTTTATTGTTTTTCTATTTTTCTAGACTGGTTTTTTCTATTTTCTCTTTCCTGGCACTCAATGGCAAAACTTGAAAGCCAATTCAGGATCATCTAATAGAAATGACCCGCCTTGGATGATGGTGAATTGGAATTTGATAGCTCTAACTTTGAGTCTAAAAATATATTAAAAGAACTATTTAACTTTAACCAAGCTTCCTCTGAAGAGGAAGAGAAGGAAGGATCCACCCCATTGGATAACATTTAAGATATTTAGCATATTAATCATGTTTTGTTCTTATTTTAATTCTAGGAACTTGAAATTCTAAAGTCTATACTTATTATTATCATTAATTCTATGGATGTCTTTCATTATTCTTTTGCATTTCATTATGCAGTTTACTACGTGTGTGTGTGTGTGTTCAGAATGCTTCCACCATAACCCCTTATGGCATTCGATATATTATTCAAAAAGGATTTTTGAGTTACTAATATTTTTCGTCATCCAATATTTGATAACACTTGTTGGAAGACATTTTTTTTTAAGCTAAAGGAAAAAATAAATAAAAAACTAAGGAGAAGGTGCCAGAACAGTGGAAAGCGAACATGAGACAGAGGATGGCAAAGAGAAAAAAAAATCCTCTGAAGACATCGGGTCTATCGGGCCAACATGGTTTTGAAAAAAGCTTTGGATACCATCATGCTAAACTCTAGGGAAGAGAAAAACATTGAACTCATACTGTGTGACACATCATGGGTGCTTTATTTATAATGAGGAAAAAGAAACAATATAATAAAGACAGGGGATTTGATATCCTCTAATAACAAAGATATGATACCCGAACAAATAAAAATGTTTCTAATAATACATATATAATCTAGATATTCCTCATTATACAAGATAAGCTCTTATTTTCTTTCTATTATTATAACAAAGACCAATACCCCAATGTTTCTCTCAACAGTCTAGATGTGGTCTTCTCAAATCAATGTCTTCCTCAAAACTGCTGCTGAGCATGCAACTGAGCAATATTAAGATTAAGATTTTCGGAAGTCATGTAAGAAGACCAGGGAATCATCACTGATAGGTATTAGCAGTAACTGACTGCTATTGCCAGTTAAAACTAACATAAGAGAGTCTAACAGAAAATCAGTGCAACAGAAAAGAGAAAGAAAAATACCTCGAACAAAATCATTCTAACAGAATAGTAAGAAACTAAGAAATATATTTAACGATCAGAAAAATTGAAGCTCTAAGAATAGTAAATCCAGTTTTTCAGATAAGGATTGTTCCCTACTTTTATACAATAATTTGATCATTTTCTAGTTAATATAAGACCTATCATCCAATCCAATACACTATTGGGCCATAATTAGACCACTCATATTCAGTATCATGTTTAAGGTGTCCAATCCTCAAATCTAAGGAGGATATTGTAGATCTCACATCAACCAGTAATATGACTAAAATATAATATATAAATGGAGAACAAATCTCAACTTACAAGTTGACTTTGTGAGATTCAATTAAGCCTAAATCTACGTTTTAAGAGATGCTAAGCTGATCGTATGATTTGAGTTACTTCGTAAGTTTCTATCTCCCACCTCTTCTAACACAATTTAAGAATTCATATTCTAGTAAAAGATACTAAAATTTTATAACATTCGCTCCAAAGTCCAAACAAAAATAAAAATTATAAAAATAAATTCAACTAAATATTAAGCAAAATAAAATGTGTAAATTACATACAGCAAATTAACTAAATTGACTAAATTAACATCACAAAGCAGGCTCATCTAATCAACAACATTGGTATTGATAAAACTATTAAACAATAGGAAAGAAAGAGATTGAGCTGAACTGAAACTGAAACTGTGAATTTCTAAGAAAAAGGAATTAATACAATTAATAGAGAAGATTCGATATCCTCTAATAATAAAGATATGATAGGAGAATAAACAAACATGTTCTTAATACAGAATCTGCTCCTTTTTTCTATAAGTATAACACCCCCTACAAGCTGGAGCATACAAGTCATGTCATGTGTCGAGCTTGCTGCAAATATAATCAATTTTTGGTCCTATCGGAAACTTGGTGAATATGTCAGCCGACTATTCACTAGAAATGACAATTCACTAGAATTGACAGATCTAGTAGTGATGTCTCCAAACTTTAGTTTTTTTCTTTTATGAATGACAATCCACCTTAATATATTTGGTCCTACCATCAAACTCTTTGAGGAGTTGTTTTAGCCATATGAGCTCACAAATGACTAATGTTATTCCTCTTTATTCTCTTTCTGCACTTGATCTTGCCACATAATTTTGTTTCTTACTTTTCTACAATATTAAATTACCTCCAACAAGAACACAATACCTTAAAAGTGGAGGGTCAATTGCTTGGTGACCCTGCCTAGTCAGCATCAGAATACCAAACATTTGAGATTTCCCTTATCTTCATATATGATCCTTACTTACCAAGAGCCTTCTTAATATACTCTAGTATTCATATGGTTGTATCGATGCTCAGTACAACGATGATGTCAAGACTAGTCACAATGAGGTATTTAGCTTACCAATTAATCGTTTGTATCTCGAGGATCAGAATATGACTTTACTTGGTCAGGTATAAGTTTGACATTCAAATCCATTCATGTATCCACAAGCTTAGCATTTAACATCCCTATTTCTTCTAGAATGTCAAGAGTATATTTTTTCTAACATTATAACCAAACCATCCTTGGATTGTGCAACTTATATGACAAGGAAATATCTCAAGTGTCCAATATCTTTTTTCTGGAACTTTTGAACAAGATATTGTTTTAGTTGTACAACACCCTCCTTATCCTTGTTGTGTTGTGATAACAATGTTACTCATATATACAATGAGATAGATATAACCTAGGGGAGAATGATGATAATACAAAGAACGATCAACATCACGTTTATATTATTCCAAACTATTGGATGATAGTCTCAAAACACTCAAACCACACATGAGATTATCGCTTGAGACCATGTAGAGACTTATGTAGACAACATACCATATCAAACTATCTTAGAAGCAAACTTTAAAATTAACCTTCAAAACCAATATTTAAGGTGAGGTTTGCACTATATATTACAATTTGGTCATATTTCTAGATATAGAATCTCCAACATCCTCCGTCACGTCAAGGATTGGGCATCTCAAGCTTAGGAATAGATTTGTGAGTGGTCCAATAGTGACTCGATAGTAGGTGGTGCAATAGACCCAACAAAAGTTTGCTAGAATTGAGTATAATACCATGTTAAATTATGGGAAAGGGAGAGACACTGAGTAGCATGTGTTTCTGAGACAACACAGATGCTTTATTTATATTGAAAAAAGGAATCAATACAATAAATAAATGAGATTTTATATCCTGTAATAATAAAGATATGATACATGAATAAATAAAACTGTTCCTAATAATACATATAAACCTAAATATTCGTTGTTATATAGGATTTACTCCTTATTTTAATAATTATAATTATAACAAAAACAATCATGCATGGTCAAGCAAATAGGAAATTAATTCCATTTAGATCAACCCACATAACTTCAATCAATTTAAGACTTACCGCCCCGTAAACCACCATAGATAAAAATCAAGTCACCAATTGCAGCAGCAGCATGCCTACAACGCCGTGTCAACTCAACAGAGGCATCTCCACCAGCAGCATCAGCACTGTATCTACCCGTTCTTGGACTGGTAACAACAGATTTTGTATCACACCAAACACCAGCAGCAGTGTCCAACACTACAAACAGTGAAAAAACAATAGAAATACTTCTAAATGCAACATTAATTGGCATAACAATAAATCTTGCTTTCACACACAAAAGAAATTACCATTGGAAAAAAATAACTAAAGGCTACAGAGGCAATCAGGCACCGGCAAGCTACCCTACAAACAGTACCTAAAACAGTAATGAAACTTCAAAAGTATTTGTTATTGCTTATAGCAGATCATCCCGATTTCCACAAGAAGATTCTCTTTCTCAACTTCACCAAAAGTATATTCATCCTTCAGTCAAAAATGAAAATATATGTACATACACAAGAGTATAGGAAGATATAAGGGCATTAAGGTAAAGAACTAGTTTGTAGAAGATTTAATTTCTCTAAAGTGAGGAGGGATACACTGATAAAGCACAAAGTCACAACTGTTGATCTGAAATTAAAAAGGCATAGATCATAACAATCTCATAGTTCGGTATGCAATTGCATGTATGCTACTACAATATAAGCCATTAATTTTTCAATCACCACTTATACTTCTGCTCTTTATCCAAGATCAAACATCTAAAAAAAGAACCAACCAAAATGCAAATTCTTAGCAGCGCCAGAATCAAGTACCTGCAACACTTGATGAATCTTCAACCATCCGTCCTCCCCCAAGGGCCCCACCAGACACATGGAGCCTTGCATTAACAAATACCTGGAATCATTAAACAAGTAAATTGAAATCCTTAGAATATATGACAAAGTAAAAAATATAAAAAATAAAAGAAACTAAGTCAAACCGCTGCATGTTGATATCTTGGAGACGGTGAGACACCAGGAGCAATGGCCCATTCCCAACGACCATCTCTATGCTTAGCAAGTCCATATGCACTTGCCAATGGCTGTAATATAAGATTTTGGTGAAGGGCAAGAGGGAAAGAAGAAGTGGTCAGAAGATTAGAAACAAGAAATTCACATGGGCCACATGAAAATATTTAACAAAGACAGAATTACATGAATCCACAAAAAAGTGTTTGCAGATAAGAAAACAAAAAGCATAAACTGGTAACAGAAACTTTGCTTGGTTAAGGGAGTGGGATCTACGAAGTGATCATATTGCTACTTGCTGGATTTTGTGCTACACTTTGAAAAAAAATAAGTGGTATGGTTATGGATTTTTTCCTTCAAAGCAATACCTCTATAAAGAAGCAAGTTATTTTACTTATCAAGAAAGAGCAAATACAGTTTACATCTGAATGAATGGAGATGTCAATCCAGTGATTACCTCTACTCACATTAATCCATGTATATTTCTTTCAGACAAATGGTCACTATCAACATGACGGAACCTGAATTAAGTTTTATGATGATGCCTAGGTGGAAACTGAATGTGTGCTTTGACCATATGATATTTCTACTTTTGATTATAGCCCATAAATATTTTATATCCTAGTCCTGCTGCTCCTTGTATTGGGATTTTAGAATGAGGAAAAAACCTTCAGTACTAGAGGTAGGTTAGATTGAGTATTCATCATTTTTTTAATTCACTTGAATCTACTTGCTTCTGTGCATATTCTGGCACCAGGGTTTGAACTCTGCACACTTCTGGATTATTCTCCATTTTATATTCCTTTTGGCTTCTTATTGACCTGAATGTCTAAGGTTTCTCCTAGACAAAACTGGCTGGAAGCCCAAAGATCCCTCAATAGTAAATTGAGATTCCTTTGCTCAAACAGCAGTTCAACAGGATTAAGATATTATTTCACACTGAATTGCAAGCCTAAACATTGCTCTCACCCTTGATGTACTTCACACGCAAATCTAGCACAAAAAACAGAGCATCACTCATTTAGGAAGAATTGAAAGGCAGTCACCATTCTTTGGATCAATCCAATTTTGCAAGAAATATACTGTCCTGTAATCTGCTACAATCTTCCTAGTATCTCTGTTTTGATTTTGCTTTTTTTTCAAATCTTGACCACACCTTATCTTTGCCCCCAGTTTCCTCCTCCATCAGAATGTTCCTTATATAGCAACCAGGTAGAGACAGACCTAATTATTATGGTGAGTTGAGAAAACAATCGTAATCTACCCACTAGCTTAAGAAAAGTGGATAGGCCACTATGCAGGCAAGCGACAAGGGCATAATGGGAAATAAGAGTGATATCGATGACAAACTATGGCAAATTCATACCAGGAAATTTCTACAGAATTCAATTCAATAGAATGACAAAGTGAATGACTGAATAGATAACTCACAACACTATTGGCATCCCTCCCGCCACAAAGCAGAAGAAGCCCGTCAGATCGTGCACTGGCAGTTGCATACCTAATAAAAAGTAAATGACAAAACAGCAACTCAACCCCAAATTATAAAAATCCAAGCACAAAATGACATACAACATAAATAAAGAAAAGGAAAGATTTATTTATGCGGTAAAAACTATCAAAGTTCTTATAGTACACTACTAAGCTCAACAAAAACACAGCAATAGCTAAGCAAGAATTTAGTAAAAAGTTTCATGATCATGGTAGTAAGTATCGTACGATTCATCATACGATAAGATTCAGAGTGCCCCAATACGAATCGCAAGAATAATCGTTTTTGCTCCCGTATCGCAACTGTATCGTGTGAATCGTGATATAAATCGCAGGAATCGCGAAACAATTCCGTATCGCGACTTGCTTTTGAAAAAATCCTAATTTTAATTTGAATTATTATATAAAAATCCTAATTTTAAGTTTAATTGCTTTTATAAACAAAAGCCCTAATTTTAAAATTTACCCGTGAACCCGGTGCGTCATTTCAAACGTCCCCTACTCATTTCAAAAGTTCCTTTGTACGTCCTTCTCTACGTTCTTCTTCTGTGTCGTATATATATGTAAATACAACACTCAAAATGAAATATGAGGTTGTTTTGTTATTAATTGCATCTCTACATATCTTATATATTAAATTGTCATTTTTTAATGTTTATGAATCTTACGATTCACGATACGAAACAATACACGATTCAGAAAATCAGCTCTCCGATACACTACTTGTATCTCGATTCAACTACCATGGTCATGATTGATTAAGTAAATAACAACAGGCGAAAGCCCACCTAAAATAACTTTGCCACCAAATTAAGCGACTACGGGCATATTCATCCTTACATTATATAGTGAGTTGAGATTAGAATGTAATTTATTAAATTTCTTAATTAGGCTTAACTCGACCTTACAAAACCATCTTAAGATGAGGTTTGCACTTATTTATATATTATATTTTAGTCATATCTTTAGTTCATGTAAGATCTCCAACACACCCCTTCACACCGAGAACTGGACGTCTAGAGCGTAGGACTAGATATTTGTAGGTGATTTGCTAGTGGTCCAATAGCGAGAAGCACAATAGGTTCAACAAACTTTGTTAGACTTTAATTCCATCTTAGAAAGTGGAGTTAGGTCTAAATCAACCCTATAAAACCAACTTGTTATGTAAGGTTTGCACCCCTTATATACTATAATTTGAAAATATCACTAATTGATGTAGGATCTCCAACAAAATTAAGGGAGATTACCTTTATTCACTAACTTCAAATACAAACATGTTTTAGAGGAGCCTTTTCCATTACACAATAATGTAGCATTTAACATTCACTCTTCATCAAAAATATTCCACAACCTAATTATCATCACACATAAAAGCAACCCCAATATAAAGGCAAACCTACTCTAATATCAAAAAGTTCTATAGGTGTAGAAATAATAAAGCAATAATCAACAAATATACAAGCCCAAACATGCAATGCAATGGTAAACCAAATACTAGCATGCTTAACATGGCAGAACTACTGAAAATTACAGAAAATTATGTTTCACCAATTTTGTACGGCAGGGGTAGAGGGGGATAGTGGAGAGAACAAAGAACATTAGGAACAAACCCAAGGCATGGAAATAGTTCAAAATCGGGGAAATAATATGATATGAAGCGAAGAAAAGTTAAAAATAAATTTAACCGAAAGCATATCAGTCTAACAAACCAACACATCTACATCTTCACAACCATGTCAATCTAACAAACCAACATGAAGGATTTAAATTTATTCAACTCAAATACAATCACCTGTGTTAACCATCAGAACCTAGTTTAAGACATCAGAGGCACAGAACAAGAAAAAGCTGCCCTATGTGCGCCTCAGAACCTAGTCCGTGGTATCAAAGGCTTTTGGAACGGGACATGCATAATACAATGTAGTTAATTGATATGTGTGTGTGTAGTGAAGTCAAGATATTAGTAAAGAAGGGTAAGTTTCATGGACACATTACATGCATGGAGGTGGACCCTCTCCTTCTGGCTCCAACTTGCGCCATTCATAAGGCTTGGCAGCTGTGTCTAAAGCCCACACATCAGCCAAAGGTCTCTTTCCTGGAAAACAGGGAACAAATGAGTTAACATCCAAGAAATTTACATTCAGAGGGAACATCCACTATGAACAATGCAAAAAGGAGCATTCAGGTAGTTACCATCATTGCCTCCAATTGCCATGAGATATCTCTGCCCCACCAAAGCCATAACATGTCCATAGCGTGGTCCTGGTCCAGGGCCAGGAACACCAACTCTAAATGACATTCAGAACCCACTATATCAGATAAATGTCATTGAGGAGGAAAGAAATTATAGTTTAGTATTATATCTAACCTATGCCATCGTGGTCTTTGCTGAGTGAGATCAAGAACATGAAGATCCTCAGCTGACAAACCAGCAGGACCAATGCCACCCTGTTTTATGGTGTGCAAAATACTCCAGTAAGAATTATGGTACCCATTTTAAGGAATTAAATTAAACAATACTCGGATAATTTAAGAGATAGACTCTCCACAGTACCTGAATAACTACCATTGTTCCCACAGCAGTTGCGACATGTGCAGCCCTAGGGGTTGGAGGCTCACCGATGGGAGTTATCCTGCATTAAATTTCCTTATAAGCTCTGAAGGCAATACAAGCATTACTTAAGCCTTAAACCTGGTTCTGAGCTTACCTAGACCATTTATTAGTTATAACATCGTAACAGTGGACATCAGCGGTGGCACCAGCTAAACCTGCAGTGCAAATGAAATGTACCAGTCATGAAAATTTTCAACCATAAACACTAACGATCCAATCAATATCAGTGCTTATACAAAGGGGGTAGGGAAGAATGTAAAAAATGTAGACAAAATCATTTTTTGTCTTGAAACGTCCCTCACACAATGAACAGATTATACAAATTCCCATTAAATTAGGAATGGCCAAATCAAGTTTTTACATCAGTATTTAGCTTCTGACATTGGCTTGCACCAGAAATAATAAAAATCATTCTACTAGAATAGTTTGAACTTCAAGAATTACACTAATTGTATGGAGCTTCAAATGACGTACAAAAATATAGCCGTTAAATTATGACATATAGGAAAGGCCTGTCAACTATGTAGAAATGGGTTGCATTGCTTGCCTGAAAGAATACCACTTGGGCCTAGATGAGAAATAAAACATTATTAATCTGCCTTTTTATTTTTCTTCCTTGATCAATAGTGGAATATCAAGTAACTGAGACAAATTCAAAAGAAAAAATAATCACACCAGAAACAACAGCAATCTACCATCAATCTTGTGATTGTGAAACCAACCATATCCTTTAATTTATGATAATTTAATATCAATACTACTTCACACTGTAATTCATGAGAAACAACATGTTAAGGTATTCAGGAAACCAAAGAGCCAAATATGCAAACAACCATATCTTGACAGGTACTTTTTTGAATCCAAAGTTTTTCTAGAATAAAAGGAATGTTTCCATTATCCATCAGCATATCAAACAAAAATCTTAGCAGAATACATGAGATATACAACAGCAAGAGAAACAATAGGAAGAAAGGAAATAAAAAAGTTCAGACAAACCGAGCCTAGATACTTCAAGCAACACGGAAATGATATGACATGGCTACAAGAACACAGAAATTTAGTAAAAGTTCAATATATATAATATGAGTGCTAGATATGTTGACATTAATTATAAACAACAACAAAACTCATGCAAATTCATAGTGTTTGTAAAGAGATATTGATCTTTTGCCATTAATTCAAGACTTCATCATGGATGATGATCATAATTTGCAATCAAAAAAGAATACTCGTGATCGTTGCAAAAAAATCATAGTTCCATATCTTCCCTTTACATATTTTTCCATAACCTGTTAGAATGTGATAAAATATATCCTTCATACTATTCAAAAGAATTATGGGCTCCATATAATTGCCAATAGCTTTATGGATATTGAGGAAAAGATACAATCATATATAATTTTATTTATACTCAAAGTAGCAGAAGCACATCCCAAACATCAGTCAATTAAATTTAAAAATAAACGAAAAGAAAAGATAGTTGAAGAATACTCCCTGAATACTTTATCTACGATATTGGTATCAGATATTAGATACGTGGATTACACCAATAAGTTACCGGTTTTCAAGGTCTGAGCTTCATAGCTTCAGACAAAGAGGATATTCCATAATCCACAGCAAAGAAATGGGGATTGGCCCAAACAGCAATCGGAGAAGATATAAATGATAATGAAATAAAATTATGGCTCATATATTGGATTGGAAGAGATGAGACACATTATGTTTAGGAATCAAAGACAGCTAATCTAATGAAATGTTTCCTAGTACTGTTTTTTCCATTCATTTCAAGCCCCACTAAAGAGAGGACAGAAAGCCATGCAAATGGAAACGTTTTAAAATTAACTATAAACTTCCAATTTAACCCACATACCACAAAAAAGGAAAGAAATTAATAAAGTGGCAAGATTGCTAAAAAATTCCATAGATTTAAACTCATTTATTGCAATGTGCAAAAGATGAATGAAGTATCCAAAACAAGTTTAATGAGAACCCTGGTCTCCATGACCAGCATTTAGTTCATAGGACATGAACAGGAAAAAAACCTTCTGGCCTAGCACTTACATTTCCATAACCTTAATCAACAAGGCAATCGAAGCCATCGTGTGTAAACATCTATAATAACTAGCCAAATACATACATGGCTCCATACAAAGCGCGAAGCGCAAATTTCCAGATTCTGATCAAACTAACAAAACCAAAATTCAAAATACTCAGCAGCTGCATCTACGTCATGTTATTGCTTTCAGGGAAAGACGAAAAGGAAAGTAAAATACATACGTATGCCAGCATTTCCAGCGGATGAAGGAGTCCCTGAGGCCGCAGAACTCCCTTCAAGCGCAGTGGCACCGCCGAACAAAATCAACCTTGGACCAATGTACCCTGACGTCCCCTCCTCTCCAACCGCCGCCACCGCCGTCAACGTGTGGCCGCACCGCGGTCCCGGCCCGTCCTCCTTCTTCTCCAAAATCGCATTTACCACTGAGTAGGTCGGCGCGAGTCTCGGACCAACCACCGGACTGTGCTGCACCTGACCCGCCGTCACCGGCGACGACGGCTGCTGTTGCGACGGCGACTGAGCCGGAGATCCACCTCCCGTCGACAAAGGCGGCGGCGACGGAGGCGGCGACTCTCCTAACTGGTCTCTTTCGGCATGGTTCTGCACCGCCGAATCGTGATCGGCCTCCGGCACCATCGAGGAATCAACGTCCATTTCTTAACCCTAAGATTCGAGCAATTCCTGTAAGATCGGAGCTAGAATTCCCGCGAAACCGCGTACTGAGCCAACATTACGATTCGGTTCAAAAAATTGCTATCGAAAACCCTAACTCAGATCCTCCGCTCCTCAAATTCAAATTAAGATTTTCACCCACGCAAATTTTCCAAAAATAGAGGAAAATTCGATTAGGTTATTTCGTTTCTCTTTCTCTCTCTGTCTCTCTCTCTGTATTTTCGCTCTCTGTCTGTGCGAAAAACAAAGAAATGAAAGAAGCGGTGGTGAACGAAACGAAACGGGACGGAGGAGCAATCTGAACTCTCACACACAATCGCAACCCAAAGCAGAAAAATAAAATTAATAAAAAATTATAAAAAAAATTATTTCACTGAGACAAAGGGTTCGTGTCTTTCTCTCTCTACTTTTATTTTTCTAGCTTTCTAATCTTTTTTTAAAAAAGCTAATTATATATTATATTATATTATATATTATTTCTAAGGGCGTGTATTTATTGATACTGAATTATTCGGTATTTGGTTGGTTGGTTGCAGAGGAAGAGTGCAGTTGGTGACCGGTAGGGGCGGTCGTACGGAATAAATTGTTGCCGCGACAGAGCGGAGAACGGAAGAGAGTTACCGGGACAACCGGGGATTGGTTTAACTCCACAAAAACAACTCAGCCACTTAAGGTAACATCATTCTGTTTCTTTTTAGCATTATTGTACCAATAAACATGGAAGGTGACACCACGCGCTGTCTTTAGAAATTTTTTCTCCTTTTTAAGAAGGGGAAAATTTTATTTAAATACTACAAAAATTTATTTAGATAATAATTTAGAAAAAACTATCAATATAATTCTCTTAACTTTTATACAGAAAGGATACGCTATGTTCTTCAAAGAATACATTTTTATTCCATTATTTATATTGAAAAAAAAAATATGCTCTTAAACTTGTACTTTATACTAAAACAAACACCATGGAATTTTTAGAATTCAGATTTCAATATTGACATTAAAGTAGTAATATATAGGTTGACTTCTTTAAATTGTAATTTTTTTTTTCACAACAGTATATTAGCGTGGACTCTTTTTAATGATTAGTAAACGTTAACCAAAATCATTCATGTTTTTTTTTCACTGGAAATCGCACTGTTCAATAAGTCAAAGTAAAAACGTAAGAGAAAGATGGTGAAAATTTCGATTGTAAACTATATACTAAAATAAAAAGATAACGATCACATATGAACTCATGTTTTTTCTTTTTCTCATATGAAAAAATTAAAAAAAAAATCTCATTATTTCTGTTTCTAGTCATGGTTATGTGAAATTTGAGGAGAATCACAAAGAAAGATAAACATGGATTAATATTTTGACCAAAAATAAAAATATTTCATAATATATAAAGATCAAATCTTATATTATCGTTTTTATAAGGTTAAATTAGACTTTAATATAATATGATAGTCATTTAAAATATATTTTTGTAAAATTTCATACGGTAGCAAAACATGATTTTGGTTATTTGGGTAGTAGGAGAAGGAGTGAAAGTAAGGAGAGGATCTCAAGAGGGAATGACACATTACAATGAAAGAAGATTTACTTTAGCCATAAAGAGGAAAAGAGGAACAAAGGAAAAACAAGTGATTAGAGTGTTTTTATTGTATTTGGAGGTTAGGTGATGAGATTTTTTTTTAAGTGTTTCTTTTAAATTTATTTATTCTTTTGTTGATAAAAAAATTTTAAAATGTATTTTAGCATTTGTTAAACTTATCAGGTCATTCACTATTTGATCACTTATAATATATAGTTTCATCCACGAGTTAGAAGGTCTTTATATACGTGAAAGCAAACATGTAGATAAGATTGAGTTGGACTTTAAAAAAAAATTAAAATAAAATAAAAACAATTAAAGTGTGTTGTGGTATGAATGAGTGTATTGGCAAAAGGAATGTCGAGAAGCATGGTTTGTAGAGTGGAAAGGTAACCAATTCATAAAGACATTAATGGTGTTGAAGGACATGTGTGTATGTTTAGGTTAGTTCTGAAAACATGAGGGTACACATTCTTTCTGGTTATGGAAAAAAGGCACTTTATTAAAGACTGCAATACAATCTCACATTTCATTACTCCATTCCTTTTGCTTAGCTCACTTCCTATGTCATGCCAATTATTGACAACTAAGGATAGGACCTCCATGCATCTTATGGATGTGGATGTCGTTCTACAAACCCTTCATTATTTTTTTTATGCTTTTCGTCTGAGCTTTTTTCTTAATATGTTTCATCATTAATTAAATAGTAGCTTATAATGGTTTTTTAATAAATATTTTTTGTTTGCACAAACCAAGAATTGGATTTCTAATTTACACAGGATTTATTCATCAACAAGGTTTGTTCTTTGTACTTGTATGGTGGGGAATACATGTTTGGCTCACCGAGGAAGAAGGTTAGCTTCTATTATTTCATTTGAGTTCATCATTTTCGTTGTTTTCATGTGAGGTGGAATCTCGTAGACAAGCTCACATGGACCAAAATGCATGCCAGATTGGTATGTATCCTCTTCTTATATTCATTTCACTTTTTTTTAAGAGATTTTAACTTAATCAATCACTGTTTCTTTATACTGTACATATTTTTGGTTCCATATTCATGGTAACTTGGAAGAAAAATAAATCATTTATATATATTGATATCTAATGATAAACTATAGTGTATCATAAGTTTATTATTTTTTATGATAGTTATCTTGTAAATCATGGTATAATTTTTTTATTGTTAATTAATCAACAGTATACATGTTTTACGTTGAAAAAATATTGAAATTTTAATAAAACACATTTTATTAAAAGGTAAATTCGCCTTAAAAATTTGTAAAAAAATAGAAAAAATATTTTATTTATAAATTTTATTTTCGTGGTGAAGTTTTGATACCTAATAAATTCATCTTTGGACTCAAAATTGTAAAATTGCATTAGCACAAAATTGAAAAAAAAGGGATAATCACTGCAAAATTTAGAAAATTACTATGAAATTTGAATGATGGGAGATGACTCTTATGCATGGTTTGTATCGGGATGATTATTGTTCACTCGAAAAAAAATACTTTTTGTGTTTGTATCCCATAATTCACGAGGAATGGATGACGAAGAAAGGTGTAGAAATACAATTTTGGGTTCTTCGATAAGGTGAGGTGACTTGCAGAGAAAGAACACAACAAAAAAATGTGATTTTATCATCTTAGTCTTTTGTTTTTTCAAATAAATCGTGTCATGCAACAATAATATTCCATGTCCAGAAAGATTCTCATGCAGTAAAGATGTTTGACTATCATAAACATGTTTGAATATGGTGGGTGATGAATGAATGGAGCAATAAATAGTGGGACGGGTGTGAGGGGAGGTGTGTGTTCTAAATGCATTGAGTTAAGGAAGAAGTTGAGTGTGTTGTGAAGAGTTTGAGCTTGGTGAAGAAGTCCTTAGAGGTTCGTGTGGCTAGGTGTGGTGCAAGTTGGTCATCAGTGGTATGTGTGGCTCGACTGATGGTGCTTCGTTTGTGATGGTCAGTGGATGTAGTTGGACATAGTGTGTGATTGTTGGTCATCGTTGGTCGATGGTGTGCGATGATCGTCGACACGATGGACTGAGCTCACCAGGTGTACAAATGAAAACACAAAATCGATGTTGCCATGTGAGAATCAATTCTCACACTCAAAATTTCTCGAGAATCGATGTTTGAATAAACGAAAAACAATTTTACACATTGATAAATATTTTTTTTTTCCTTTATCAGCATGTAGCTCTAACACAGTATTAGAAATAATTTGCTTTGCTCCGACACTGTACTGAAAATAAACTTTTAATTGCATATAACTATAATTTACAAATAAATAATCCACAATTAAAACTTTTTTCTAAATAAAGTTTCTCACAATCATAAACATGGTTAGAAAATTTTATATCATTTATATTTTTTCCAAAGCTAACTCTAACACAATACCGGAAATAATGTTTCAATTACCGTAAATAATATTTTAATTTAAAACAATTGTAATCTACAAATAATTAATTGAAATAATTTTTCAACAATTTTTAAATACAAGGAAAAATGTGTAGACTCACATATTTATTAATTAAAATAATACAATTTCAAACACATACATCACAACACTCATAAACTTTCTTAAATTTTCCCTACAATTTTCACTCTATTAAGATAAATCCAAACAACTTAAATTTCTTCACATTTTTCCTTTAAATCATTTCAAATTTCACTTCCTAATTCAAACAAAACGTTAAAGAAGTCTTTGATCACACTAAAAAATAGTAAAAAACTGAAAACATGTGTTTCTAATGAAATTGCGTAACAAAGAATAATTTAAAAATGAAGAAACTTCAATCAATAGAATGAAATTTAGAGTGGTAAGAACTAACAAAGAAGGGCTAAATTAAAATTTAAATAGAGAAACTTAAGATTCCCAATCTAGGAATTTAAAATCTACCTACCGGAAAGGAAGAAGAGGTCAAATTCTCTTTCTCAATTGTGAAGGAGTGAAGCAAGATTTGGGGGAGGAGTTTTATTTATATGCAATGCCTTGCACTAGAAGGCAAAGTTTAATTAGCTAAAAAAACTAATTATAAAGGTCCACAAAACTTTAATTTAAATAAAAATACATTCTCTCGTCTCTGGATTTCTAATTTAGACTTACCTTCCTTTCATTTAGATGCACTATAAATTAAGTCTCCATAATTGATCATGTCATACATTTATATATGGTCAATAATATAACCCAGATAATCAATTATGGTGTTGGGATTTTGAGAGCAAGATGACAAATGAGGGTTATTCAAAGCAACATATGAGCACAAAAGAGAGGTTTCAACTCGTAGACTACCTTCATCTAGTCACGTGAAACTTTCAAGTAGAGGTTCGTGAGCGATTATGCCCAAATTCAGACCGCTTTTAAGTATAAATCATAGACATTTTAAGATTTTGTTTGTATCAGTCTATCTATTCAAAATGAAAAGTGAGGTCCACATAATTCTTACTCTCATTTATGCACAGACTTGAATAGAAGCAAACCAGATATGTTCGAAACATTTTCCTCTGTTCCATCCTCACGCATAATGAATCTTGAGAAGCAAAGAAAGGCTTATATTGGCCAAAAAAAGTAGCTCAAATAAAATTAATACACAGAAATAAAAATGATGTGTAATGTTTTATTGTCCTAAACATCGGGCAACTTTCAAAATCGTCTCAATTATTGGCACACAGATGCATAGAAAACACGCACGTGCACTCAACTATCACTGATACTAGTACAATAAAACCTAATTTTCCAGTCCAATGCCATCATTTTCAACCCATAAATAAGAACAATAATATTTGCCCAAAGAATTTTTTTTACCTATGGGACGAGCTTACGTAAATTGCTCATATCATATTTCCGTCATATTTCACAAACAAATACTATCTTTAACCTCATATTAACAATGTAAATATGAGTCTTAACACAAGCTGTTGTACAAGAACAAGATCATATGGCCTCATCAATCCTTTAGAGAACCTGTATTAGCTGGTTTCTGAAAGAATCTTGCAATCGGCATCCCATCAGCATCAGTGTTTCCTGTTCTCCAGGTACGATCTTTTTTCCTCTGTGGCTTTTTATGGTGTTTATGAGATTCCTTGGGCTTCTTAAGAGTTGTACTTTTTGGCGCAAGTCCATTGGCCATGTCAAATGAACTGAGGTCGTCCAATACATGCTCAAGATTTGGTGCAACACCACTCTCAACATCTGAAGAATCTTCAACATCAGACGAATCTGATGCATGCAAGTCAACCGAGTCATGTCGGGTGGGATCTTCCAAAGCTTGTTCCTCTTCTGATGTACCTGGAGGCATTTCATAGTGAGGCAGCTTCCCATCAATGTAATCTTTCAATATCTGACGGGTAGCCCTAGTTTCATCAGGGAGTCCACTAGAACCAACATACCCACGGGAAGCACAGTATGCTCTTAAAAGTTCAGATGCTAGAGGGGGACGGGATTGGGACTCATATGGCTTAGGTTTAGGAAGCCTTATCTTGTAAATCTGTTCGATGGCATCTCTTGGGACTCTATCAGCTACAACTTGGACAGATTCCCGGTGTTCAGTCATCCTATCAATGGGCAACACCCCACAAGCAATCATCTCATATCTTGAGCTAGAGAAAGATGGAAAAACTAATCCAGGACAATCGCAGAGGGTCAGCTTATCAGAGATAATTAATGTCTGAAAGTGCTTTGTTTTACCGGGGGTGGAGGTGACACCAGTCCGTTTTTGACCAACCAGAGCATTAATAGTTGAACTTTTCCCCACATTAGGATATCCAACAAATCCCACAACTACATTACTCGATGGTGAACTGCCAGCAGTATTTTCAGCATGAGATTTAATGTTAGATGGCCCTGCATCAGAGGTGCCTGAATTCCTCCTCCTGTTCACTATCTCTTCTGCTTCTGATTGCAGGCGGGCCAATAGCTCGTCCCTTCCATATATCTTTGTGTCTGTGTCTGTGTCTGGGCTATTAGTTCTCCCCGTGTTATCATCATCCCATGATGAACCAAGCTTTTTTCCTTCCAGGGCTGCTGTAGCAGCTTTAGCAGACCAGAAGATGAAGAGAATATCATGAGCTCGAAAATACTCTGCCCATTTCTCTCTGCAAAAAAAAGAAAAAAAAGAAATACAGGACAAATAATGAGGCAAGATACAAAACCAAGGCCAATGATTTGATGCAGTATAAACCTCGTATTGGAATGAGACATTCAAACCTCATAGAAGTTGGCAAAAGATCTGCCTTATTAACTAGAAGCAATGTACGTTTATGTTCATCAACCTCCAGTGCATAATCCTGCCTCAAAGAAATTGGTGCAAAACGAATCATGCTTGGCTCATGCCATAGTGATTCTTAAAAGAAATAAATAAAGATAAGAAGGGCCAAGAGTAGGCTATACAGATGTACAATGTCTGATCAAAACTATCTCATTACTGCTTGTCATGTCACGATATGGAGATTAAATTTAAGCTAATATGTTTTAGAGAATAGAAGTAGAAACTCTGAAAGGATTTGACTGTTTTGAACTCATTACACAAGAATATCCAGTCCAAAATCTTCACTGTTAGATTTGCTACAAACCTAGCCACCTCTAGAGTTGTCAGGTTAGCATTTCATTATGAAGAAAGAAAAAAATATCTTACCTCCAGGTCTGGACAACGATAAAACAGAGGATCTCGTGAATCAACAACCATAACAAGCTGACAAAAAAAGCATGAGAGGATCGTCAACTTTAACATTTCATGCATTTTCAAGAAAAATAGGAAATATATAGAAAAAACATATTAAGTATACTTCAAACAAATCCATTACTGATAAAGCAAATATATGAATAGGAAGAAGAAAATGAATGTACATCTGATGAGGAATAAATAGTGGACTAACATCCATTGTCCCAGGTTTCCTACTAGAGCTTTTCATTCCTTTTTTCATGGTATTGAAAAGTTGAAAAATTATATTGTTTCAAAACCCTTTTCAATTTGCAGCTAATGCTGCAGTTCCAACTTGTTTCTAGCCGATTTCCCTTCTTTTTTTTTGAATAACAGACCAAATTAAATATAAGGCCGATTAGAAATCGAATCACTGAAATCAGTACAGTTAAACAGGAAAAAATAACAAAAGATCACACAGTATTGTGGAACTCCTTCTGTATCTATTAACATGCTAGTAACAACCATCTTAAACAGAGCTGAAGCTCCCATTATTTGTTATCATGCCAATATACTGTTTTTCTTTTCCTGCAAATGAAGTGACATTAGGGAAGTGAGACTGAACTCACCAACGTAGAAAACAAGAACATGACAGACTAGAAACTTATTTACTTCAACAACATAAAGTGTTGCATGGATAAGCAGATGCAGTTGTTTTGCAGTCAAATTCATAAAAAGGAGAAACATGATTATCTTCATTGTGTACAATCCTAATAACTAGGTCCTTGTCACTCATAGAAACATAACATAATCATATTAAAATACTTCATCAACCCATAAAACTTCAAAGAGGATATGAACTCACCAGATCACTACGCTCAACCACACGCCAGAGCTGCCTCCAGATGTCAATATTTTTCTCAAACGGAGTAAGGACAAGCTTCTTATTCTCCTCAAGCCTGAAACACATCCAAAACACGAACTATAATCCTCCTCAACCCTCAAATCCTTTGATAACGCCAGCAAAATTAGAAACGATGAAAATTACATTTGTAATCCCTGAACATGCAATAACCCTAGTTTCCGTCATTTAGTTCTAGCAATCCGATTCATGGCCTATAATCCAAACAAGCCTAAACCAACTAGAACTAACCTCGCTAAACTGCGACGCCAAACCAAGAAAGCTTGCGTTTCGCTGTCATGAAGCTCCTCGGGAGACATGTCGGGAGTCCACGGAGGCCGGCGCGGAACTCGGAGGCTGCTGGCGTGGAGCGCCTCCTCCTGCTTCCTCGTTTCTTCAGGCGTCATTTCGGCAGGGTCCCTACTCTCACAGAAGGATTAAAGTCACAGAACATTCGCGAAAAGAAGAGCGTGGCGGGTGAGTGCCAAAGGAGGAGAAAGAAGACTCACAGGCTGATGATGGTGGTGGAGGCGGCGGCATGTTCGGGAACAGATTCGAGGGATTGTTCGATGATGGCGTCGATGTCGGAGACTTCGGTGAAGGATTCGAGAACCTTCTTTCTGTAGAAACGAGACTTGTCCTTGCTCTGTTGAATCATCTGATTGTGCTGCTTCACCAGGGCTCGACCTAGCCCCGTTTTCTGGTTCTCGTTCTTCTTTCCCATTGCTTCTACACAGTGCTTCTTCCCGTTCCTGTTTCTTTGCTTTGCTTCTCGCCCTCTGCGTCCGTTATGTGATCATGGCTGATTTCGGATTTAGGGTTCGGATTTGTTGCAACGAAGAGGTGCTGTGCCCTGCCCCGTCCGGGTTATTTAGCCCGTTGAACCGACCCGATAGGCAATTAATTCTTTGATCTTTTTAGTTACTAATAATTTAATCTTATCTATAACCACTACCATTAACAAAGTTCTTCCCACTTGAAGTATATTAATATAGCAATTTGTAGTTAAATGTTTTTCTATAAGGTTTTGTCTCTAGAAAGTAACTAGAAAAATAAATAAAAAATTAGAAAAACAAATAAAAATGAATTATTCCACAAAGAACCTAAATTAAAATTAATTAAATTTATGTGTAATACGTTGGTATAACTGCATTAATTTAAATAATATAGTTAAATTCATTAACATTTTCATAAAAATGCGTGGAACAAACTAATAATTTTCTTGTAATATAGATAATTGTTACAGATTAAAAATCGTATGTAATTACATATGAATTTCAAATTCACATATAATTATCTTTTAGATTTACATTTAGTATATAATTTCATCAAATAGTTACGCATAAAAATATTCATATTTATATCTGTATGTAATTGTGTAGTGAAATTATATATAGAAGATTTAATGTAATTTTGTTTTGTTTTTTTTTTTGCAAACATAGAGATATTGAATTGTTTTTTTCAGACATGGATATACATTCAAAAGATTTCATAGACATATATTGAGAACCTTTCTTCTTTTTTTAATGTCTTACAAAAGGCTTTTAAGCAACACCTCTTAGTTAATTACAAAAATGACAACTATTTTTTTCTTTTTATATTATTATTATTTTATAAAAGTGTTATTCTAATGCCATTGTAATGCCCATTTTTTGTTTAACTATTTTTAAGAACTTTCTTTTAATTACAATCTTAAATTTTAGATCTAAATCTTATTAGAAGAATTCATTAATATAATAAAATCTAATCAAAATAAAATCAGTTTAGATATCAAAAACTAATTATTAATCCAACTAGATAATGAATTCTGTGTACAATAATATCAAAATGATAATAATAATAATAATACATTGAATATTGAAGTTTTATTCTATTATATGATCATAACTTGCCAAACTTTTTAACAAATGTATTTTTATATTTTCTTTCACGTAACAATTGTGGAAAAGTTCACAAAAATTTAAAGGAGAGCAACTTCTAAACAGAAAAAGAACCTATTTCAAATTCCAGTGATTAAACTTCAAATAATAGTTAACTCGTGGCTTTTACCTTCTATCCCCTTCTTGCTATTTCATATGAAATTATAGTGTTCATGTTATAAAAATACACAACAGGAAGCAATAAGAAAGTTAGGCATGCATTAGAATCATAAAGACCAATAGTATACAACCTTGAGAAGATTGAAGAGGCTACGAATAATTTTGATAAAGAAAAATTATCAACAGAAGACACCACTTCCAAAATGACCAAACAAATGTTTAAAATTCACTAGGATTGAGTTTCAAAGAGTGTCCTTCGAATCTTAATTAACAGGTTCAACCCAACAAAGTATTACAAAATAAAATCTAAAAAATAATCAGAAATCAAATTCAAAGATTACCCCTAATCCGTAAAATTGATTTTGAATCCTATTTTCGTTTTGAAAACCCTAAAACCTGCGAAAATATAAGAAAGAAAGCTTGTGAAAATGTTATCACTTCACATATTCTAAAACGTGCGAAAATATAAGAAAGAAAGCTTACGAAAATGTTATCACTTCACATATTTTGCTTTTAGCATGGTTTGGAAGAACAAACTCCTTACCTTGCTCACACATATTGACACTCTGGTTGGTAAGGAATTTGACTTCAAAAAAGATGTTTAGGATTTTTGGTTTCGGAATTTGGATGCGAATTTGATATTTAGGTTTTGGAAAAGAAAGAATGAAATGGAGAAGAAGTTACCTAATATTTTTTTTAATTCTGTACGTAATACTTGTACATACAAATATAATCCTTCAAAAATCATTCACGATTCATGGCGCCAACATTACATACTAATTAAATTCGTATGTAATCAATTTTGGCTTACATATAGAAAAATTCATATGTAAATATTCGGATGTAACACTTACTTTACATACGGATCCAAATCTGTATGTAATAATTGGTAATGTAAATAAAAAAATTCTTGTAGTGTTAATTATTAACAAGGATTCAATAAGGAAATATATACTTATGTTACTTAAAATCGATTGAAAAAAAATACAAACTTTAAGGATTAAATAATATTAATTAAGATTCAGAAGATAACAAACAACTAACCAAAACTTACCAAATACATCTATCACCTATGAACAAAGACCCGATTCTAAATGTTCTAACTTGAATTCAATTAAGTTTTAGACCAGAACACATTATTTTAAGATATAAAACAAGGAAACACATCCAATAGTGAAATGTTTTATTTAGGTAATACATTTAATAAATACATAAAATAATTAATATTAAAAAAATAGTCTATTTGTTTACAAAAATACATTTTATAACGTTAGAAACTACATTAAAAACACATTTTCCCAACCAACAAGTATATAATCAATATCAAGATTACTGTGTAAAATTTGATAGTGATATATGATTTACTCAAAATTATAGGAATTATTGAATTGTTATATAATATAAGAATAGTATTAAGGATTTGATAGAAACTGTATATAAAATAAGAATAGTTTTATGTGATTGTTTTAATTACTTGATAGAATACTATATACTTTTCAGTTTGATAGAAACCTACATATATACTTAGAATAGTTTTTTTATATAAAAAAATAAGAATAATATTAAGGATTTTGATAGGAACTGTACAGAAATAAAATATAAGTTTAAATATGTCTTTAGGTTAACGATTTATGTTTTTTAATATTTAATAAACATTTTCTTTAAATTAACACTAGTGCAAAAAAGATTTTTTATGATGGTTCTGATGGTAACATAGAATCAAGAGTTATAAAAACTCAACATTTTCTATGTAGGTTGAAAATTTGTCATATTAAGTTCACTTACTATGACTGTTGTCTATGAACCATCATAAAATGTACAAAACACCTGTCATAATATGTTTGGACAAAATTTTCTATGACTGATATTTATACAATCGTCATAGAAACTATGATGGTTTCGATCAGAACCGTCATAGTAAGTGATTTTCTATGACAAATATTTCAACACCCGTCATAGTAAATAAGACTTTTTATATCATCTATTGCAATAACCATCATAGTAAGTTTTTTTTTTTAGAAAAATTAATTATTTTATCAATTTTTCAACATTATTTAATAACATTCACTTCCATTTAGATTTAAGAAAAAATCATTAGGAGGCATATCTAATTGAACATTTTGTTTTC
>Ga0123341_1000160_pt1 | contig 32650 bp, 25 predicted proteins | sample Turbeapinknodule_FD_89959 | JGI IMG/M metagenome (GOLD analysis project Ga0123341, IMG submission 89959) | Root nodule microbial communities of legume samples collected from Mexico - Turtle bean Mexico pink nodule | ecosystem: Host-associated > Plants > Roots > Nodule | place: Mexico: Nepantla...
GAGTATATATTTTATATTTAAAATTTTACGTAACTTAAAATATTTTTTCCTCTAATAAAAAAATGAATGATTATTTTATATGAAAGGTAAATTTCAGTATTACCCTAAGAATTCATGAGTTTCTAAGAACTAGGTCCACAGTCGCAAAGATGAAATCCCCGTTTTGTCCAAACCCCAAATAAAGACCAAAGACCTCTTTCGTTCTCTTTTCTCTGTAACAAGCTCTTCTGGTGTTGATCTCGTTTTCTCAAACACACTACACTTTCTCCTTCTCCACTCTCTCTCTCTCTCTCTCTCTCTCTCTCTCTCTCTCTCTCTCTAACGATAACCCTCGCAGGTTCCAATTCACCATGACGGTGATGATGCCAGCACCCATTGATGTACGCGTTCGTTCCCTAACCTTAAACGCACACACATACACACTGCGCGCATCGTTTCGCTCCTATTTATTCACAATATTAAGTCGCGTTGTGCTTACTTCGGGCGATTCTGCGCCCAACCGCGAGTCGTGTTATTCAATTAGGTGTTCTCCACTTCCGAGTGAGGGAACTGACGGGGGTTTCGGTTTTCGTTTTTTCTTTTTCTGTTTTGCCGTTGTTTTGATCTGAGCGAGGGAGCGTTTTGCGCAATTTCGCGATTTGTAGTGCAGTTCGGGGTTTCGATTTTAGGGCTTTGTGTTTACGATTGGGGTTGCGGTGGGCGTTGCGGTGGATCCGAACTTGGGTGGCGTAGTTGATTTTGGTTTTTGTTTTGTGCAGCAGCAAGAGGACGAGGAGGTGCTCGTGCCGCACACGGATTTGCCTGAGAACAATCATCAACCTATGGAAGGTAGTTCTCGTTTCCTGTTCTTGCGATTCCTTTGATCTGGGCTTTTAGTTTTTTTCGTTTTTAATTTTGGGTCAAGGAGCTGGGGTTTTTTCAGCGTCCTTAGCTTCTGTGTGATTTAATTGAATTGTTTTGGAGGTTCGGCAAAATGGTTTATGCATTGTTGCTGGGAGAGAGAGAGTGGGAGAGATGAGTGAAAAATTGGTTTAAGTTTTTGGTTGGGCCAGTTTTTCGTGTTTAAGTGTAGGAAATTCGTTAGTGAGTCTATGCGTTGGGATTTTGATTATTTTTTTAATAAGAAACGTTTTTCAGCTAAAGTTTCAGAACGGAAAATGATTTGCGTCCAATCATTGGTTGATTTGTATTTGAAAGTTGTGGGGTTTTGATGCAATTGTTTATTGTGTAATTAATTAGGTAACTTCATTTTACCTGTGTTCCTGGTTAGCTATTGGAGGGTCTAGTTCGGTTAGGTTCACCTTTTTATTACTTTGGGGGGGTAATTTATGATTTCAGCTAATTCCAGACATGATAGGTGATTGTTCACTTTTCTTGTTTCTTTGATGGTCGTTAGTTGTAGCTCAACCTGAAACTGCCAATGCTGTGGAGAGTCAGCCTGTTGAGGATCCTCCATCGTCTAGATTCACATGGAGAATTGAAAACTTTTCGAGGCTGAATACAAAGAAGCTCTATTCAGAACAATTTGTTGTTGGTGGCTATAAATGGTATTTTTCTGAGATGTAGTAAACTGGTTATACATTGTCAATTTCCTTGAATATGCTCATGTATGTATACTTGTTTCCAGTGATTATCTCCTTCAAACTTGGTTTTGTTCTTCACAGGCGGGTGCTTATTTTCCCAAAAGGAAACAATGTGGACTATTTGTCCATGTATTTGGATGTTGCAGATTCAGCTAGTTTGCCCTATGGTTGGAGTAGATATGCACAGTTTAGCTTGGCAGTTGTTAATCAAATCCATAATAAGTATTCTGTGAGAAAAGGTAGTCCTGCAGTTTGATCTTTACACTTTTACAAGATGACATAGATTAGCCATAGGTGTAGAATAGAAAAGAGCATTGCTGAAATTAAAGGTAAAGAATTTTGATAGGTTTTTAGTGCATGTAGTGGATGGAAGAGCATTTGAGACCTCCTTGCATGGTAAATATTCTATTATAATTAGTCAATTAGCTATACATCATTTTCTGATAAATCATGTGACACCTTTACTCATTCCATAGTTTATTTTTTGTTTCATAGCTAATTTTCTGTTTCTTACCATTTGGATAGTGGAACTTTGGAATGGGGTGGGGTTATTGGTACTAGATGTTTAAATTCATTCATATACATATGACATGGTTCATATCGCGGTCAACCTTTCGTTCCTCCCTCTTGCACCTTGTTTAAAAATTTGGTGGAGAATGAGATTGACTTCTAAAGTTTATGTTGTTACTTGTCTCAATTATTTTTTTTTATTAAAAGAGGAAGTAAAAGTAAAAAGGCACAGTTTTTTGGATTTATTATAGGCTTGTTGTAACTCAATTCTTCTACACTATGCAGACACACAGCATCAATTTAATGCACGTGAAAGTGATTGGGGTTTCACGTCCTTCATGCCTCTTGGTGAATTGTATGATCCTAGTAGAGGGTATCTTGTGAATGATACTCTTATAGTTGAAGCTGAGGTTCTTGTTCGTAGGATTGTTGATTACTGGACTTATGATTCAAAGAAGGAGACTGGCTATGTCGGGCTTAAGAACCAAGGAGCTACCTGTTATATGAATTCTCTACTCCAAACCTTGTACCATATTCCTTATTTTAGAAAGGTTAAAACAGTTTATCACATTTTGTTTCGCCTGAAGTTATCTGTTGGAAAGCAATGAGAAGTTGGTTTGTGGATATAATATTTCAGGCTGTGTACCATATGCCAACAACTGAAAATGATATGCCCTCTGGTAGCATCCCTTTGGCTTTACAAAGTTTATTCTACAAGCTTCAATACAGTGACACCAGTGTTGCGACGAAGGAGCTGACAAAGTCTTTTGGATGGGATACATATGATTCTTTCATGCAGCATGATGTTCAAGAACTAAATCGGGTTCTCTGTGAAAAGCTTGAAGACAAAATGAAGGTATGAAAATAACTTTGGTTAATTTTCTTCTTGATGAGTGACCATATCTAATGGTTTTATTTGTCTCCAGGGAACTGTTGTTGAGGGAACCATACAAAAATTATTTGAAGGGCACCATATGAATTACATAGAATGCATCAATGTAGACTACAAATCAACTAGAAAAGAGTCATTTTATGGTAATTCCTTAGGCATTTTGAATTCAATTATGTGTTTAGTTCTTGTATAATTCTAATTTAGTTTTACATATCCATGTTAGACCTTCAGCTTGATGTCAAAGGTTGTCGTGATGTTTATGCTTCCTTTGATAAGTATGTTGAAGTTGAAAGACTTGAGGGGGATAACAAATATCATGCTGAACAGTATGGTTTGCAGGTTAGTTGCTATTCATAAATGCTGCATCAGCATATAATAAACTATTAGAGTCATTTGGAGAAGTTAACCTTGTCTTTCAAAGGACTTTTGTATTTTTGTTTAATTCTGTTTTTGATATTATTATTCTAATGTCTTCTACGAACTGTTTCCATTCTAAAATAGAAGAATTAAGGTTTTTATGAATTACTTTAGTCTTCTGCATCAATAATGGCTGGGTCAGATGTTGGGTGCATTTTTGAAACTGTGATGCATCATCCTGAATATTATCTGGGAGAGTGCAAGAAGCTGTAAATTGATAGTTATATAGATTTTCATGGTGTTCGTGTTAAATTTTGAAAAATCCATAACTGTTCTTAGAAAAGTTGAAAGCTAAGTTACTGATTACAGTTTTCATGCCGAGTGTCAAGGTAGTAGAATTCTAGATAAGATGTAGTAGAAAGATAAACTCTTTCTATTATTTAAGGATGATCCTACATCATATGATAGTGCAGTCAGTTTATATACCAGCTCTAGTAGTGCAAAGCAAGCTTACAGCAATAACCAACTTATATTATATAAATCTATTTCTTTTATATAATATAGATATAGATAGCTAAACTAACGGAACGTTTTCTGCCTTAGCTGACAAGTATATCACACACAACAATACTCTAATGTAGGGAACCCTTGCTTCAATGTTCTTTTCACACTATTTGGTTATATTTTAGCTTTTATGTTTGGTGGATGTTATCCATGATCTTGTGCAATCTCTCTCTTCCGCCTTGCCTTTCTATCAAAAGCCAAAAGTTCATAGCAATTTATTTGCTTATTGGGGGAAATAAGCCAGTGACAACTTCACTTGTAAGAGGTTGTATTTGAAGAACACTTAGGCAAAAAACCTTCTACCATTCATCTTGTTGTTGCATGTGTTATCCCTCATTTGCTTCAGTGCATTCTGTACTTTGATGTTTTACAACCATCTAAATTAGCAAGTGAATGTGATATTCTATGAAGGGTGTGCTTGGGCATGAGACTCTCACCTAGTGGGATTTGAGTAGGGTAGATGTACGCACTACTAGACCCTGTCCTCACAAAAGCGTGGGTCTAGGATGGGTTTAACTCACCTGTCCGCACAAAAGGCAAGGTGGGGTAGGGTAGGTGTTCACGCTCAGAGGATATAGGTCTAAAGTTTTAGTAATCATCTCCATATCCGTTGGGTTTTCTCAAGACAGGGTAAATCAATTGGTAAATGGTCACAATTTTTTACAATTTTAATTATACATACATTTGAGATAAATTATATATTAAATACTAATATTTTAATTCAAACAATACAAAAAAGAACAATTTAAAAACAATTTAAAATAAGTTAATAATTATATTATATTTTTAGTTAAATGTATAATTTTACGTTTGCTATTTATTTATTTTATACTTTAAACATGATTTAACTATTGAAATATAGAAGTTTAAGAGTTATAACAATAAGGTCATATATATATATCATATATTTATAATATTGTATATCGTGATGTAAAAATTATATATAGAAAAGGTAACAAGGTGGGTAGGCAAAGCAGGTATTCCTAGTCAAAGTCGGCTAGGTTTGGGTTAGGGGTTCATGGTTGTTTGCCATGCCTACTCCCTATGTAATCCTAACCCTGTTAGTGGAGAGGTTGTTTCTAGGATTTGATTCAATGAACTCCTGATTTCTAGGCATCTTGTCCAAGTTATTTATGATATTTGCTTGACTGAGGGAATTGTGCTATTCAATAGATCAAGCTATTTGTGATATATTCTTGAACATGTCTTCTATTCGCTGGTTTACTTGCAAATTGTGGTACAACCATAATTTGCACTAGAGACTGGGGTAACTGAACATGAAGCATGTTGAATAACTCTACGAAATAAAGCATGTAGCAATGTATAACTGTGAAACATGAATTTGAGCTTCTTAAAATAAGGTTGGAGCTTGAGATACAAATGCTACTATCTAAATAGAGGCTATGTCTACTACTAGATGAAGTTGCATGTAGAACTAAGCAAGAAGTAGTGGCAATGGAGATTGTAGCAACAAAGAAAGACATGGATACATGCACCCATCGGCAGATGATACTTGAACTATTGAATAGTGGATTGTGTTTTTGTATGAATGCAAGTCAAACTAAAATAAAATATAAGCAATATGACAACATGTTTGGATTGAGAGTCAAAATTTACATATTTTCCTTATCAAAATGACATGTTATGCTTTGCAAAAAACAAAGAAGCATCTTCAAAATGCAAGTACTTGGTCTCCTTATAAAATATTCCGATGTTATAATAGCCTGTATTTTGCAAAAGTGAACAATGTTGTGAAACTCGTAGATTGGAAGAGGATCAGAAAGGGATTTAAAACTCGTAACTTGAGGACTGCAACTCGACTCGTAAGAGTTACTAGTATAATAAAAAGTTATATTTAAATCAGAAAAATTCTTTGAGTAGATGTAGGTTGTGATTTTCTTACCCATTGCATTGCTTCAAATTAGTTTTTAGCCAGCGCAATAAAAAATTAAAACAAAATATTGTAATGGTTATGGGGCTCAATTGAAATCCAAAATATAAAAGGAGCATGAGCTCTCTCCCTCCTGCAACACAACAAAATTGAAAATAGTTGAATAGAAAGGAGAACAATGACACCCGAGGAATAGAGAGGACAACGACGAGCGCTATGGTCGGGGGCTCAACAACGATGGCGAGCGTGACGACGTCTGCTATGGTATGCAGTGTGTGCAATGTTCAACAATGACGATCTTGAACAGAAGCGGCGCCACTAATGGCAAGGAGAACGACATGCTTTTTTTGTTTTTTTTTTAATAAATTCTGGCTCGAGTTGCGGATCAAAGACAATCATCGATCCTTTGATTCAGCTACCTACTCCCAAACTCGTTTTGATCCGCTCAAGCAGTGACCCTCCATGCGAGTCAACACGATTTCTTCTCTAAAATCGTTGAATCGTGCGAGTATATGAGTATACTCGCGATTTTACAACATTGTATGTGACTACGTTTAGAAACTTCTGTATCTCTATTATCTGTTATTTTTGGTTATAATTTAACTTACAACCTTTTTTGGCTTCAAATTCTCTTACCACTTGAAGAGCTGATCAACTTAGCATTTTTTAAAATGTTTGGTTGAATGTTTGGATGTATCCAATATTGTCTTATCTTATATTTTGTATTATCCATTACGATTGTTTTCCCTATTTTCGCATTAACTCTTAGGATTGGTTATTTATTTCCTTTTCCTATTATTTATTTCTTATTAAGTTAGGATTATGATTGCCATAGTTGTATTTAGAGGTGATAAAAATTAGAGTTATTGTGCTCTGCTGATGTATTTAATATATATAGTAAAACAAAAGAGTACACACTCGCGAGTTCAACCGAGTTCAGCTACTTTGCATTGAGTCCACAGAGTTTGTTTAAAAAACGAGTTTGCTTCCAAGTTATCTGCATGGGGTGAGTAGGAACATAAACTTAGACGAGTTAAGGAGTCAACTCGTGAGTTTGATAATCATGGTAAATACTACATCATCAACATACTTTATTAAGTACACATATTTTCTAGGTGAGGTGTGACAATAGATTACAGAGTGGTCTGCTTCACTACATTTCAGCCCAAAGGATAGAACAATGTGGCTGAATTTTCCAAACCAAGCATGGGGAGATTGCTTGAGACCATAAGAAGAGTGACACAACTTACAAACCAAACTCTCCCTGAGTAACAAACCCAGGTGGTTGCACCGTGTTGACCTCCTTTTCTAGATCACCATGCATAAAAGCTTTTTCAATATCTAATTGATGAAAGGGATCAATGACGAATGAATGCCATGCCAATGAAAAGTGTGACTTTAGTTTAGTCATTTTGGTTTCGAGGAAAAAGTATCACTATCTATGTAAGCACGGACACGGACACGCACACTGCACGGACACGGACATGAAGATACATATAATATCTAAAATGTAAGATACGGGGACACGAATCTATATATTATATAATTATGAATTATATAAATTAACAATAAAGATTTATGTGCAAAAAAGTATGTTCCAGATTATTTTTTGGAACAGAAAAATGTTTTTTATGACTGGTTCAAAATGATTTGTTTCTTATTTTTATAATCATAATACGAATTTATATAATAAGTTTGAATTTTTAGAAAATTAATGTATTTTTCCTTTTTAAAATTGTGTTAGAACTGTACTAGAATTGTCAGAAACTCAACAAATACTTTTTGAATTTGACACTTCATGGATACGTATCCTACAATTGTCATACGAGTGTCGGTATTCGATATGAGTATCTGACACCGATACGCCATTTAAGAGAAGTGTCTGAGCTTTATAGATCACTATGGTCAAGCCCATAGAAATTAGTATATCCTTTAGCTACCAATTAAGCTTTTAGAGAATCAACTTCACCATTAGGTCCAACCTTAATGGCATAAACCGAACATCAACCTAAGTCTTCTTCTCGAAAGGAAGATGAACTAACTCCCATGTCTTATGTTTAAGAGTTTGCATTTCAGTAATCATGGCTTGTCGTCACCCAAGATGATGAAGTGCTTTTGTCACTTTTTTAGCAATAGAAATAGAAAAGACAAGAAATTAAGGAAAAATAGGAAGGGCACAACTTGTGGTAGCTAAGGATATTGTAAATAGCTTGAGAATTATTGTAGACCGAGAACCTTTACAAAAGACAATGGGCCAATTTGAGTCATCATGTTCGGTGATAATTGTGAAGGACCTGCTGAAGAGGACTCACCTTGGGCTTTTGGAGCCATTTGGTTCTTGGTGTTGATAGTTAATGAACGACAATGACAATGGTTTAGATGGATTTTTTTAGGGTATTTTGGGTCTTAGGAGCCAAAGAACAAAAAACTCAATTAAAGTAAGGGTACAAGTAAAACATGTTGGACAAAATTAGAATCCTATGTAGAAGGAGGGAAGAACAAAGTTGGTTAAAAAAGTGACATTGGCAAACATGTAGTATTTCTTGGTCTTAGGAGAGTAACATTGAATTCGAGAATAGTCCAATAAGACATATTTGAGGGTTCTAACTGAGAGTTTATCTAATCCTCAAGACATCATCGGCAAAACATACACAACCAAAAACACGTAGAGTGATATGAAAGAGAGGTTCTTTTGGAAAGAGAATGGAGTTGGGAACTTTATTTTCTAGTGAGAAGACATTTTACCTGAGGCAGACCAAGAGAGATAATTTTACCCATTCAATTCTTTAGAAGTAATGGTAGGAGTTTTGGAGAAGGTGGTGGCATGTCCAATAAACATTTTTTTCGTAGGTGACCAATAGAAAATAAACAGGTAATGAGAAACAATAGAGAATCAACCAAACTGGATATATATATACATGAACATATATACATTCATATACATATATGATGTGTGTACAAAAATGTAGCGGTAAGGATCTTACCATAAACCCTAACCTTAAAGTTGGGTACAAACAAAAGAAATAATAATAAAATATCATTACATTTTAGCAAAAAATAATATATATATCTTTTATGAAGAGAGAACTTCCTAAGAAAAACATTTAATTGCCTTAGAAAGGTTGTCAATGTGGAGAGACATCAATTACAACCAAACACTCTAAAAGAGACATGAAATAAAGAATCACTACGAAGTATTATTGAGTAAGGAATTTAAATTTTTTAAGAGAGGAAGAAGACATTCTATTTATTAAAAAGCACGCGGTGGGGAGTGCATCTCTGTAATGATGTTCAAGAACACTTGTATTAAACACTCATGTGCATTTAGTTTCCAATGAAATGTCTATACTTCTCCTTTGCTATACCATTTTGTGTGGTGTGTGAGATAAGTAGGTTGATGTAGAATACTCTTTGATGATAAAAGAAGAATGCTCAATAGATAAATATTCGACATTGTAGCTTTTGAAGATTCTTATTATTTTTTCTAATTGGTTCTTAATCTCATTAAAAAAGGACATGAATATGGATGAAAGTTCAGATCTGCCTTTCATTAAATAAAATCCATGTATAGTAAAAGAATACATCAATGAAGGATATATAAAACGAAAAGACATCAATGAAGGATATATAAAATGAAAAGATGACACAACTTGGTCCCTAAATATTTGAATGAAGGGTACCGAAAATTGAGTTACATATTTTTTCAATTTTGTTTAGCAAAGGATGACCTAACATGTTTTCTTAATATGATTCACATTCTAACACTTGAAGTTGCTCAATATTAGGAGTTATTGTCTTTAACTTGGCCCAATTTGGTTGACCCAAACGTTCATGAAAAAGATTTGTAGTTGGCATTGAAAAGACCTTTTGATTCATGTCCTTGGCTAAACAAACAACCCATACTATGTTTGTGGATAACAAAGGAATTAGTATCAAAGGTTACCCAACAATTGAAAGAGAGACTTAATTGACTTTGAGAGATTAAATTATAAGGACAATATGGAATGTAAAAGACAAAAATTAAGATCTAAAGAGAAGAAGGAACTTGACCAATTCCTTGGGATGCAACTTTGGATCCATTGGCTATAGTAATAAGGTGAGTGATTTTTGGTGAACAAATAAATTAAAATGACAAACTATTACTAGAATGTGATCGAAGGCACTTGAGCCAAGAATCTGTAGAGCTTGACCTTCCATAGATTGGTGCAATAGAATATTGAGCTTGATTGTTGATTATTTTAGATTTCAACATCAAATAATCATTGTATCTGTCATCAGAAAACATAGAATCTCCTTTTTAAGAATTAGACACATTGGGTGGTTTGTCTAAAAAACCTTGAAAGGAATGACAACTTTCTTGGGTATGACTCATTCTTGGGTATGACATTTCCTTCGTGGTAAGACTACATAATGATGGCGTCTGCCTTTTGTGAGCTCATTTGGCTCAAACAGAGCCTTAAAGAACACTAAGATTTGGGGAAGCTGCTCAAATGACTCTAATTTGTGATACCAAGTTGGTTTCCATAGTGTCTCAAATCCAATATTTCTTGAAGGAACTGTGCATATAAGGATAAATTGTGACTTCAGTAAATAAAAGATTTTATTTAGAGACACTAGTGTTGGAGATCTCACATCGACTAGAGATTAGAACATTTTATAATATATGAGTGGGTGCAAACCTCACCTTATAAGCTGGTTTTATAAGATTTAGTTAGGCTTAAAGTCCATTTCTTAATATGGTATTAGAGTCATTTAAAGCCTATCCTAGCGAGAGTGTTTGTTGGGCTTATCAGGTCACCCGCTACGGGGTCGCTATCAGACCACCAATGTTATCAATTATCGGCCATGGTGGATTTTCTAACCACTGCCACAACAAGGCGGTGGCGATGCAGATTTTCAATGGTGGCCCATGGCGGCCGCTTTTGCCATCTCGGAGTGGTAACAAATAGCAGAAATATCCAAAAAAGCGGAGAAAAAGACAGCGACAGTGGCGGCGGCGCACACTGTGACGACGGGGAAGCATGAGGAATGAGTTGTGGCGGTGTTGCGCATAAGGAAGGAGGAGCTGCGGCGACGCTGTGTAAAAGAAAGGAGGAGCTGCAGCGACGCTGCGTAAAAGAAAGGAGGAGTTGCGGCAGCGCTGCGTATAATGAAGTTGGAGATGCGGCGGCGTTGCGTATAATGAAGTTAGAGCTGCGGTGGCTCCATGCATAAGGAGATGCGGGCACATACCTAAACCTAATTTTTAAAAGACATAATTTTGGGCCAAAGGCCCATTTCAATTTTAACCTAATAAAACCTATTAAAATTTAAATATGGAATGTGGTGTGTGGTGTGCGACTGAAACCCTAAGTAAAAATCACAGCTTACTTAAATTTTGGTTTTTCGACCTATTTTGGTCCCATTTAAAAAATTATAACTATTTTCATCCCTTTTATATATAGGTATAGAAGATTATATTTCTTCCGACCACAATGCTTTCGCCTAACCCGTTATGTTTACCGTTATAACTCTATAAAGGATTTTTGGGGTCTTTGATATGATCAGTTATCCGATATCGATAACACTGCGGACAACCCATAATATATAATCCCACGCACAAGTTAGTAGCCTTGACGTGAGAGGGGTGTGTTGGGGATCCCACATTGACTAGAGATTAAGACATTTCATAATATATAAGTTGCAAACCTCATCTTATAAGCCGGTTTTATAAGGTTGAGTTAGGCTTAAAGTCCATTTCTTAATATTTTATAAGGCTGTGTTGGACTTAAAGTCCACTTCTTAATTGTATAAGGGCCATTGAGCCTATCCTAGCGAGAGTTTGTTGGTCTTATCAAGCCACTCGCTATTGGCCTGGGCCTAAGGTGGTGTGTTGGAGATCCCACATCGAGTAGAGATCAAGACATTTAATAGTTTATAAGTTAGTGCAGACCTCACCTTATAAGCCAGTTTTATAAGGTTGAGTTAGGCTTAAGTCCACTTCTTAATAACTACCACTCTGTTTTGTTAATGCCAACGTTAAGTTGGATGATATTTTCACTAAATCATTGTGGGTCACTAGAATTGACAATATATGCAACACACTTGGTGCATATGATTTATTATACATTTATTTTTATATGGCCTTGGGGGGGCCATCCTTATATAATGCTATATATGATATATGTATATATGTTCCTCAGCTTTGCCCAACCAACTAGGGGATTCTATCACAACTCTACTATTTCTCTCTACAGCTCCAAACAGTCTCTTCATATTTTGTTAAGTTGCTTGGTTGCCTGAATGCAAAACTTTAAGCAGATTTATTTTTATTAAGCTTGATGCGTAAACTAATTTACTTTTTAATGAACATGACTATTTCAGGATGCTAAGAAGGGTGTCCTATTTGTTGAATTTCCTCCTGTTCTTCAACTTCAGCTAAAAAGATTTGAATATGACTTTATGCGGGATACTATGGTTAAGGTTGGTGGTCCAATTGATAAATTGCTGATATTTTTTTGCAGTTAGTACCTTCGAATGCTGAAATTTTTTATTGCATGCTCTCAAATAGGGCTTCAATTAGTGTAACTGTCATATGGAGTGAGCTGCATCTGGTGCGCTTTAGCTGTACTGTAACATGCCAACGAAGAGTGTTAAAATTATGCATGACAATGTATGATGCTACCCCTTTTTGGTTGTTAGTAGTGGTGCTTTCATGGTATCGCTAATTTGCTACTGATACTGTTTATTCTTCCAAGAAAGTGATTTGGTGTGTATTTGGAAGGCAATTTGATCTAAAGTGGTTGGTGGTGTTGTAAAATAGTTGCTTGCTGAGTGATTGAGTAGTTTTGGTTGGATTTAAAGGATAGCGCTTTCTACAATTGCAATACATGGTGGACCCTACACCACCGTTGGTTAATTATACTTGTTAGAAAAATAGTTTTTTGTAACTGCTATGGCCAGGGATAGGGATTGTGTATTATACACAAAAACAGAAGATTTTCTGCTAGAGAGCGGATGGGTATTAGCTATTATTATGAGTGTCTATGCTTCTTTCAATATTCATTCACGTTTGATAGATTTCAAATGGAAATGGTAGTCTAATTTTTTCTTGGTGCTCGTACTATATAGATTAATGACCGTTATGAGTTTCCCTTGCAACTTGATCTTGACCGTGATGATGGAAAATATCTTTCACCTGATGCTGATAGGACTGTCCGCAATCTTTATACACTTCACAGGTAATGATAGTGTTTGTTAATACAGACTGTGTAATGATAGTGTTTGTTAAGATAAATTGCATTTGGTAGTCACTTTTATAGTTTGATTATTTACTTTTTTGAGCATTCATAACTGGTTATTTTGTGGTTGGTGATTCGGTATGTGATTCCTAGTTTTGTATTCGTTTATTGAGAGTATGAGTGTGCAATTTTTATGGGCTTCATTGCTTTATAAGTTGCCGAGTTTTCTTTCAATGTGCAATTTTTATAGGCTTGTTTCTGTACATGTTGCTTAGTTTCCTTGTTACTGTAAGGATGAAAATAGAAAATTGAACTATTATTCTACTTTTCTGACTATTGGGAAGAGCGAAGATTTTGTGTGGATCTCACATGACTATTTTCTTTCTCTTCCATTTCCTTTGTATTTCAAACTATGGACAATATGTTTTCTTTCTTATAGTTAATTTTCTCATAGGCATTTCTATTATAACAAAAAAATTAGGGAAAGTTGGTGAATTGCTGTCATTGGGGAATGCATGTAATTGGTGTCTGAAGTTATATTTGAAAGTTTTTTCTTTGACAATAGGTATTGTTGTGCATCTTCTCATATGAAATAGGATTACCCTTTTATTAAAGAAATGCTTGAAAATTATAAATTTTGTTTATCCATGCTGTGAGGATATTGTTATCCAATTTTGTTTTGTGCTTATGTTTTAACATACGTTAAATTTTTTTTCCAGTGTTTTGGTTCACAGTGGAGGTGTGCATGGCGGACATTATTATGCTTTTATCAGGCCAACCCTCTCTGAACAGTGGTATGTGTAAATAGTTTGAGAGCTCTCTTCTGCTCATTGTATCTAGGATTTATTTATACATGTATGTGATGGGGACATGAGAGAAATATATTAAATATGAAGAACTATAACTTGCTGTTGGGAATACAGTGTCTTAACAGATTATGTTACGCACATCTTTTTTTTTTGGGCAAGGAGTTCTGGTTGGTGTTGTGTAGGGAGGCACAAGTCAGAAGCAAACCATTTAGTTTTATATTAAGATAGAGAAAGTAAAGTATTATTGATTCTCAGTAAATAAACAAAAGTTGGTAATTCTCTCTCATAGTTGTCATATGTAGACCAGGGTATTACCACTGATGGGTGTTGGTTGTCACTGACTGAACCTGTTGGTTACAACTGTCTAATAGAAAGGAGATTGTAAAAAGCTATAACTGTGTAATAAAAAGAAGACATTTAAGGGGAAAATCATAGAAAGACAATTTTAATTTTAACTCATCCTCAGAAAACCGGTTCTAAAGTGAGATTTGCATCGAATTATATTATAATTTGGTTATATCTCTAATTGATCTTGGATCTCCAACACATCCTATCACACTGAGTCTTGGACATCTCGAGCGTGTAACTAAATATTTTTGGGTAGTCCAATAAATACTTGATAGGGGTGACAACACCATAGACCGAACAAAATCTTATTAGGATACACAGTCATACCATCTTAGAAAGTGGACTTTAAGCCATATACAACCTCACGGAAGTGACATATAAGATGAAGTTTACACTTATATACTATAATTTAGTCGTCTCTCTAGTCAATATGAGATTTCTAACATAAAAGAAAAATATCTGACAAGAAGTTACAATTGTCTAACTGACTGACCTCTTGGTTACAACTGTTTAATAGGAAAATAGTTTGCAGCCTGAAACCATAGGAGATGATATGGATTTAGCTTCAAGACGTTTGTCTTAGCAAACAAGTCTTTAATGTATTTGGTTTGGACCATGAGAAGGAACCTTTTGAGTTAAGGGCAAACCTATATGCCAAGGAACTAGTCAAGGTTACCAAATTATTTGAGAGAAAAGACAGTACAGTTTCTTAGATGGTGGATAAGGGAAGGGAGCTACCCATGATAGTTATGTTGCCCACATGCCAATAATTATACAATGCAGGACTCATGACTGTAGGCGAGCAAGGAAGAGTAACATTTTCTGTCTTTGAAACCAAACTGCTGTCAGGTGGCTGAGTCCACCAAACTAGGTGTGTGGAGCTTGTTTAAGGTCATACATCGTTTTGTGAAGCTTGAAAAAAAGAGGTATCTACTTCAAAACCTGGCGGTTGGATCATGTCGACTTCATCATCAAGGATGCTATTGAGGAATGTGTTATGAACATCTAAAAGATTGACCAGTTACAAGTAAGAGCTTGTCTGAGTATAATCTGAATATAGACGGTATTTATAACGGGAGAATGTCTCCCTAAAGTCGAAACTCGAGTGCTGGTTAAATTCTTTAGGAACCAGTTGTGCTTTGTATCTACAAACAGTGCCACCAGGATTTTCTTCAACCTGAAAGACATGCTTGCAGCTGATGGCAGCTTGGTGAGGAGGAAGAGGGAGCATAGACCAAGCAATTCTTCCTTTACAGCAGAAAACTATTTTGGATCTTCAAGAGCATGTTTGGTGGTTTTAGGTTCTATAGGGACAAGTATATATGTAGGATGGATGTGAGGTTCTAAATTCTAGATTTTAACTTGGTTTGCAGGGGATGGGTATTGAGAGGTCTAGCAGGTAGAGAAGGTCTGGTGGATAGTAAATATGAAGAGGTATTTAAGAGGGTAAAATTGTAGGAACAATGGCAGGGACAAAAAAAGAGATGGAATAGGGTTAAGGTTAAGGTAAATTTGTTTTAGTTGGAAAAACATCTTTGGAGATGTAGAGTCTTCTGTGTTCTGTGTCTTCAATGCTATGTCTCTGTGTTCGACACTGACACGTGTTCAACATGTATCAAACACTTTTGTTAAAGTTTCTAATCTAAACATTTTTTTTGGCTCCAACACTCTTGCAACATTCAACACAATTTTGACAGAATTAATAAGGACAAACACAATGATGTTTTAAGATGGTGATCAACAATGGGGTGAAATTTTAGATCTTTTAATGTTTAGATAGATGTATTAAATTTGTTTTTGTCTTAGGATATTATGTGTTCAAGTTATTATATTTGACTAACTTATTTATTTCTGTTTTTGAATATAATCTTGATTGTCAATGGAAATTATTCATAATAATGTTCAACAGGTCTACACACACACCCATATATATATATATATATATGTGTATATGTATATCCATCCTTATCGTCGTATCCTACATTTTGAAAATTGTAGGTGTCACAATGTGCGTGTCATGTTTGGTGTTCATGTCTGTGCTTCATAGCTTAAATTTGTAACCCTTGTGATGCAGAGTATCGAAGGTAGAGTGGAAGGGAGTGAAATTCCAGCTTGTGTGAATTATATGATCTAAGCAGCAAAAAACTGGCACACCAATAACTTTGAGAAAACCATAGGCAGGTGATTGTGTATGGAACAACAAAGTTCTAAGGTGCATAGGATAGTATAAACTGCTATAAGGAAGGCATGATCCCAATAAGACAATAAGAGAGACATTTGACTAAGAAGAGTAATGATTGTTAGGGATATAGTTCTATGATTAATGTCTAGGGAGATACGGTAAACATGGTAGGGACTAATTCACCACAAAAATTGCACAAAAGTAGACAAAACATCAGATTTGTGTTTGAAAAGAAATACATATGTAAAACATGAGCAATCATTTACAAAAGAAATATAACAAGAGAAATCGTTTGTAGAAATGGGAGAAGGATTCCACAAATTATTGAAGTTCAATTTGAAAGGTGAAAATGTAGTTGGTAAGAGAGTGTTTAGAGGGTGGTCCATGGACTTTGGCCATACAATAAGCAGAATAAAATGACATGCATGCTTTATTTAGCTAAAAAGTATTTATAGGTTGGAAGTTCAACATGTAGTACATGCAAATTGGAATAGCCAAACTGTAAATGCCAATTTGCTCAGTATGCGATTGACATTAATATTGGAAACAATAAAATGTAAACAAAGCACAGGGGAACTAGGAGGCTGATCTTGTTGCTAAATATGTTGACTGGAAAATTGATAAAGGTCCTCCAGTGCAACATGTTCGTGAAGCATGATTTTGTTGGATGGTTGAGATTTTGCAAATATGTTATTTTTGAGCAAATATGTTAACACTTAATGAGGTTTCTTTGTGATGTAATGAACATGCAAGAATTTGTTAATAGGCGAATAGTCTTTCGGGTTATTGAAAATGTATCTCGCCTTCTAGTCTGTTCCTAAAAGTGTTGAATTTAAAAATTAGAACCCCAAAGTATGATCAACTTTTCATGTTGGTGCCTTGTGATAGACTTAGTTTGTCAACATGACATGTTAAGTGACACGTCAACTACCATCTTATCCTCAACTTGGTATATTAGGTGGTGGTGGACTTGTCACATAATGTGGTATATAAGGAAACTAACTCTATTAGTTCACATCTCCCATATGAAGGACTAATGAGAAAAATGACTCTTACTTCAAGGTACTAATTTTAATTTCAACACTTTTAGGGGCTTTTCGTGGATATGAAAGGCTATTGATCCTCAAGAATAACATTGATTTTAGGATTATGTGAAGAAGTGAGTACAGAAGAGCTAGATGAGAAAATATATAAACCCAGTTGGTTGTGAATGATGATCTGTTTAGGAGTTTGTTGGATATTTTGAGAGGCACTAATCACATGCTATGAAGCCCTAGAGTTAGGAAACCAAGACTGAGAGTTAGCTTCGCTTGATCAGTTTTGCAACTGTAACTTGAAAAAAATTGGGAAGAGTGAAGTGTTGTTGGACTGTTGATGTGTGAAGGAGAATGCTAATGTTGTTACTTGTTAGGAGGTGGCTGTGACCACTTAGAGACTGAGGAGTAAAGTAATAATTGAGTTTCCTTGTGATTGAGGCCAGTGCATGACAAAAACAGGTGTGGTTGTGGCATGAAAAACGAGGATTGAAAAGATTGTAGCAAGTGAGAGCAGTGTGCCGTTATCATATGATGTATTAATTCATTAAGATATGATCTTTTACAATTGTAATATGATACAGACTATAAAGCAATAACCGTTATCAAAAGTGTTAATGAACTTATCCAGAACCTACACATATATTGGCTTTCTGCTCAATTTTATGTGCCTTTGATACTGCCACATTGATTTTTCTTTGTTTTGTTATGTTGTTTTTGTTCATTTGCTTTTTTAATCCCATTTAGTATGTGATATTGCAATTCTAGATTGCTAGATCTTAATCCTAACTAAATAATAAGGAAATAAATCATGATGTATTGACGGTAGGATTTATATGATGTTTTACAATGTGATACGCAACTTAAAAGCATTAGCCCTTATCAATACCTATAATAGATCATAATACTAGCTTGATAAGGAAACAAAGTATGAAATGTTGAGAATTGTGAACCCGACCTTATATAAGACCGACCTTGTTAGGCAACATCTACATAAGACCATAAGATCAACCTCTTTAGGTGGTATTTACAAAAGACCCACCTTATCGGGCAAGTCCTGACCTAACTTTATCGGCATGACATTTGCTTAGAATTTCACATTACGTAACAAACGCAAGTTCATTTTTTGAACTTGCAATTGTCTAAACGATAATGGAGAACAAGGCCTTAAATCGATTGGGCACAACTTGTGTCATAATGACTTGTGTCCTAATGAAAATGGGCTACCTAATGTTTTCGTGCACGACGATACACCTATTAGGCACAACATACATCGTAATTTATTTATGGGTTTTTCGTTGAATAAACCTTTTCACCTTGCCTACTTGACTTGAGGATGTGGGGTTGTGTATCGATAGTTACTATGATCTCCTATTAAGAGGGAATGTAACTTATTTATGGAGTTGGTTATAGGCAATGTTGTTAAATTTGAGGATCGTAACTCAGGGATCGTAAGAGTTACAACACAACTAAAAACATTCAAAACAGATTCTTAGTTCATAAAATATTGATATAAAATAATTAATAAAATTCATAAATGTTTAATACACTTAATTATCCAAGGAAATTCTTTTCTTGAATCCCTCACCCCTTGCTCCACCAAGGGAGCAGTAGAAGAGAAGAGAAGAACGTAACAAAGAACAATGAGCAACCAACGACGAGGACTAGCAGTGAGAGTAAGCGACGACAAACGATGAGGAGAGCAAGTGGTGTTGGAATACAAGCATAACTGTGAACGCGATTGCGAAGACAAGCGCAGTTGTCAACACAATTGAGAAGTGCGACAATGATGGTGCGAGTGCGAGAGTAGTGGCGGCGAGAGCGAGTGAAGGTTCGTTTGTTTGTTTCAGATTTCTTACTAACCCAACAAAGCATCACATTTTAGGTTGTTTTGGGCATTATTTTGGACAAGTGGGCCGTGATGCGATGCACCATGTTTTTGACAAAAAATGATCGTTCATGAGTCGAGTAGAAGATTGAGAAGCTCCAACATCCTTCGATTCATTGAGCCGTGCGACAACTCGTTCTGGTCCCCTCCGAATTCGATTCGCCGTCCTAGTGACCTCAGCTTGGCCTCCAAACTTGCTAAATTATGCTAGTATGCGAGAGATGTGATAACACTACTTGAAATATTTGCCAAAAATAAGGGAATATCTGCTTGTCGTATATGAAATCGTTTGAGAAAAGTTCAAACTCTAAAAATTAGATTATATTAGTTGGGATTTAAAGGATAATAAACAACTAACTAGTTCTGGATTCTTTAATAGTTCCAATTGCCCTTCTTGTTTCCATACTAGAAAAACAGAATGAGAGGGGAAGAAAGTTACAAAACAATTTAGGTCATGAGTAAGTTTTTAAACACAAACAAAGTTATTAGAATTTTTTGGAGCAAGAAGGACATTTCTAAGGTTGGAGATGACAAAAGAGCACTATTGTGTAGTCCAATTATTGGGACACATGCAAGGTAGTTAAAATTCTGATTATGATAAAGATAGTGAAGGGCTCACAATATTGTAAATTGTGGGATCATGACAGAGATTGTAGAATTTTCTACGGAAGTATGATACACACCCTTGGGCACATAACGTAAATAATTGAAGTAAAATTGATCACTTTGTCAATACCTCATCAAACTTAAGTTCATCTGATATAAATCATTCAAATAAAATGAAAACTCAAGGGATCTTCATTAGCTCTATTTCCTTTATGAAGCACATCAATAAGAACATCCTCCACCTCTACAGGTGGATGGCAAGAACATCATCCTCTTCCCCACCACCTTGGGCTTGATCTTCAACCAAGTGTTCATCATCTCCATTTGAATTGGGATCATCATTTAAATCTATCTTTTAATTGTCTCCTCCTTCAGCATTAAGCATAATCTACTTATCATTGGATGGAATACCATCATGTTCAAACTCCTTAGGTGATCTTCTTCTACCTTCCTTTTTCTCAACAAATTTGGAATTAACCTTGTCATAAACAACTTCATTCATAGTATCTTGTTTCAAATAATTTATTCTCTTTGTGTGGACCTAATAATGCATATGTAAATATACGTAAGTAATTACTAATTTACTATATTTTAATTCTAATTTCACAAATTTTAAGATCTTATCATCTTAAATGCGATCTAGTCATGTTCACATCCAAAAGAACTAAATGTCAAAATACATGGATGACAAACCTTTGAATCTCTAGATGTTGATCTCCATAAGACTACCCCAAGTTGCTATAATCTTTTTCCCAATTGCCTTAATAACCAATGTCTTTCCAAACAACTTTTTTTTTTTCATTCTTGAAATCTTCTAGTTGCAAATCAATTAAGTGTTACTCCTGAGGGTTAGGCACCATCTTTTTTATACATTGCAATAGGCCAAATTTAACTTTTGTATCTGCTTTAAAATTTGGAGAATAATGCAATTCAGGATTCAAAATGTAGTCTGCAGCATGCAAAGGACTATGGAGTTGGTTGTCCCACCTTTCCTAAATAATATTTCACACATCTTCATATTTGAAATCTGGCTGTTGGAGTGCTAGAGAATTGGAATATTCTGTTCTCTGCTACTTTATTAGATTTAGCGACTGTTTGATACTTTATTAGATTCAGAGGCTATAACTGCAGTAAGGGATTCAATAAGGGAGGCTGTTTAACTTCTTTTTTCTGTTTTTTAAATACCCGTTTTGACCCTGTCTTGGTATTAACTATCTGTGAATATCTGGACTGGCATATTCAGGTATAAATTTGACGATGAGAGGGTGACAAAAGAAGATAATAAAAGAGCATTAGAGGAGCAATATGGTGGTGAGGAAGAGGTAATTATTTTATTCCCTTTGACCATGTTTTTTTTTCCTATTCAATATTTTCCTGTTAAGGATGGAAGATTGTGTTTGAACAGTTACCACAGGCAACTCCTGGGTTCAATAACACTCCATTTAAGTTCACCAAATACTCAAATGCTTATATGTTGGTGTATATTCGTGAAAGTGACAAGGACAAAATCATATGCAATGTGGATGAGAAAGACATTGCTGCACATTTAAGGGTAAGAGTGTATTCTTATCTACATTAGAGTCTAAAACACTTGCTTTAACTTAGATGGCTGTTTATTTGAGAATAGGTCTAAGAAAGCATTTCCTGCTCAGTGTAGCTCTCAACATGATTGCACTTAAGAACATATCCTGTTTTATCTTGTCTTTTTTTCTCCTTGATCTCTGAATTTTGTTCTAATGAGAAACTGCAGGCCTTATGAACATATTGGGCCAAAATTAAGTGAATTTCAATTTGCTGTGTCCTCTACTTTTTATTTTTCTGTTATTAGGTTGCTTTATTATGGAAATCGGGTATGATTTTCTGCAATGAATTAATGTAGGAGAGGTTGAAGAAAGAACAAGAAGAGAAAGAGCACAAAAAGAAAGAAAAGGCAGAAGCTCACCTTTATACTATTATAAAGGTTCTTAGTTTTTACCGTGACTTACAGGAGCGATTGAATATTGTTTATCGTGCACTTAACCAAGGTTTTGAATTACACAATAAATTATGTTTGTTATTACTGATATGATATTCTTAGGTGGCACGAGATGAAGACCTGAAAGTGCAGATTGGAAAGGCTATATACTTTGATCTTGTAGACCATGACAAAGTTCGTAGTTTCAGAGTCCAAAAGCAGACATCTTTTAATCTTTTCAAGGTATCTTCTGCAGTCATGCCCTTTTGCTTGGTCTTGATACTGCATTATTTTTTCATTTAAGAATTCAGAGTGAAGGGCAAATTAAATTAGCCTCACAGAAAATGGTATAAAACATACAACAATTATGATATTGAGATATATAATTTAAAGTAACCAAAATACCGAGATTTATTGATGCTGCAGCCTAAAAATACATCGATGCCAGAATGAAATGAAGTTACATTCTTTTAATGTCTCCCCTCTTCAAAAAGTTGATTTAAATTTAAGCTAACTCAAGGCTACAAAATTTCTCGTAAGATTAGGTTTGCATTTATATAATTTGGCTTAAATTGTAAATCCTAAACCTACTTATATGCTATAATTTGGCCATATCTTTGGTCGACGTGGGATTTCCGACATACCTCTAAGCCTAATTCATTCTTACAAAACCGGCTTGTAATGTGAGGACTGTCCCCACTTATATACTGTAAATTGACCTTGTGTCTAGTCAATGTCATATGTCAAACACCCCCTCATGTTTAGACATGTACATCTTGAGCATGAGATTAGATATTTGTGGGTGATCTAATAACGGTGTGATAGCTGATGACATGATAGACCCAACAAATCTTATAAGAACAGCCTCTGATATCATATTGAGATATGAGTATAAGCCTAACTCATCCTCACAAAACCGGCTTGTAAGGTGAGGAGTGCTCCCACTTAGATACTGTTAATTGACTTTATCTCTACTCAACGTGGGATCTCCAACAACTTCTTTACACTATGCACTGGACATTTCAAGCATGAGACTAAATATTTGTAGGTAGTTCAATAATGGCCCGATAACGGATGACACAATAGGCTTAGCAAATAACCAGATATTTTCCATTACTAGATATTGATTTTGTTCCTTATAATTACTTTTCAATGGAGAAGTTTCATGGATACATTTTCAAGAGTGAAAAAACTACGTTATAGTTGTAGATTGCATTAATTGTTGAAAATTTTGGTAGGGAGGGATGAAAATAGGAATTGTTGAACAATATTCTCCTAATCATACGATAGAAAAGATGTTTGATGGAGTGCTTATCACTAGGCTTAAAAGTATAACTTTTGTCCTACGGGTTAGTGTTGGATCCAACAATTGGTATTAGAGCTAAGGTCACAAATTCGATTCTTAGTGGGGCAATTGTTGAAGGGAAGAAAGTTGCAAGTTGCATCAGTTGTGCTATGGCGGAGGTTAGGTAGGTCAAGTCACGATTGAGGACTTCGATTCCTAGCGGGGCAATTGTTGAGAGGGAAATGGATGCACCCTACAACAATCTTTCCCTCAATGGTCTTTTTAGGAATTAAACTCTTCGATTGTGACTTTGCTCAGTTGGTCTTTGCCATGAGACATTTAATGCAATCTACAACAGTCTGCCCCTTAACAATTGTCCCTCTAGTAATTGAACTTCTGACCTTGGCTTTGATATCAATAGTTGGTTCATGCACTTACCAATAGGTCAAAAGTTATAACTTAAGTTACGTCACAACATTTTCTACTTGATATTGTAACAACCTAAGGAAAAAAATCTATTGTGACTTAGCACAACAATTCTATTGTGACTTGGTCTATGGGACAACTGATGCACCACCTTGTCAGGAATTGAACTCTTATGAGTTGACCTACCTAGTTTTTGTCATAGGACAATTGATGCAACCAACAACAATAAAAGAGAGATTTCTAAAGCCCTTGATACTAGTGCTATACTTCAAGCTCTAATCTTAATAAAATAACAAAACAAAATAGGAAATACAAGGGAGCTTGATATCCACTCCTAAGAAATAATCTAATACTGAAAAATATTCTTAGATACAAGAATGATATTGTATCTAAGAATATACCAAAATATAGAAGAAATTTGGCCTCCTTCCTCCTAGTAGAGGCAAATGTACCAAAATATAGGAAGAAATTACCCAATCTGCAGTAAACTCACTAAAAAGTGTGTTGTGTTGAACCCAATTTTTCAAAGTTTGGAAATCTAAACCCTACCCTACCCTATATGTGATTTGTTGCATTATGGGTTTGTTTGATTTGCAGAAGTTTGAAAAGGATTATATGTAATAAATATTTAAAAAAAGATAATTTATGAGTTAACCCACAAAATAAATATTGATATAGAAAATAACAACCATACACCACTATCGTATTCATCAACGACAAAGCAAATATACAGCTGAAATATATAAAACATTTGACTTTAAATTTTTAAAATAATAATGAATTAATCTCAATCTGGTGGGTCAATGCAACCTGCATTTCGTTGGTGGTTTCAGTCCTATAACCCAATCCATTGTGGTAGCTTAGATGGATAGCTGTTGGGTTCAGTCTGTTTTGATGTGGCTAATTCCTCTTCCAAAACCTTTGATTGTAACCACAAAATTCACATGAGTAGCAGGGTACAGACAGTGCCAAAGAAAATGATTTTAAATGACTGTTCAGTTTTAAAGGCAAAGAGTACTGTGAAGTCTGTAAATTTGTTGTAAATCTCTATAGATTCATTGCAATTTCTATTTTGTATTGACGGATGATATATCTGCGTATGACAACTATGATTACTTTTTACAACTTTAAAATTTTGTGACCTACATTCTCCTTTCATAAGAACAGAAGACCTTAAAAGTCTAGCCAAATTCTATGGAATATTACATTATGGAACTTATTGGAGAATAAATATCTAATCGCCTACCGATGGGGTATGAAAAGGGTATGTTAGTGAGGCACATCACCTTATAAGCTCATAATGTGAATTTAGATTTAACTCAACTTTATAAAATTGAATTGTAAGATGAGAGTTGTTGGCCACTTATATAGTATAATTTGTTCATATCTCTAGTCCGTATGACATCTCCAAACCTCGTGCTTGTTGAGTAGACATTTTGTACATGGGGTTTGTAAGTGCTCTGAAATTGGGTGACACAATTGGGCTAACAACATTGACTTGTATAGCTTATGGTATAAGAGAATGTGAGTTTAGGTCTGATTCAATTCTAAAAAACTTTGTTGAGTGAGAATTGCCTTGTACTCATGTACAATAATTTGACCATATATATGAGATCTGAAAATTAGAAGGATATAATGAAATGTATTACATGAATCAACATGATCAATATCTGTTGTAACAATAATTTAAAATGTTAGTGATGATTGCTTAGTTTGTCATATAGCATTTCTTTAAATACTTTATATCGTAATTTTATTTTAATGCCCATTTTTGCACCTTCTCTTTTATACAGGAAGAGGTTGCAAAAGAATTTGATGTTCCAGTTCAATTTCAGCGGTATTGGATATGGGCAAAGCGGCAAAACCATACTTATCGTCCCAACAGACCATTGACACCTGCTGAGGAAGCACAATCTGTAAATTCTCTTGTTTGCTTGGAGATTTTGTTTCTACTTTGTCCCTTTTAGTTTGCTGCTGGCTAATTGTTTCTTGATCATCGAGATGTTTTACAATTATATTAAGCTCCTTCAACCATTTGGTTATGTTTTTTGAATTATAGCTTTGTTTTGTTTTAATTATTTCATTATGGTGCTATCTTGCTATATGTTTATTTCATTTTGTAAGCTGGCCTAATGGTTCATGGGTTGCTTTTGTTTTTCACTTTCCTCATTGTTGACTGTTTTTTCTTTCTTGAAACAAAAAAAAAATCATTATTTCAGTAGTGTTGTCCATATTAATTGTTGTGGATCCTTGGGTCTGTATTCCTTGTTCTGGGAATGCTTTGATGTCTTTTAATTTTTATTTGTGTTGGTGCTTGGTTATATGAAATGAAGAATCATATGATTTGAAGTTTTTCTCAATGTACTTCACTGCATTGCAGGTTGGACAATTGAGAGAAGTATCAAACAAGGTTCACAATGCAGAATTAAAATTGTTTTTGGAAGTGGAGATGGGGATGGTAACGTTTGTATTAATTGATATTAGTATTATGAAATTTTAGTGTACAACTCGAAAGTAGTCCTGTTGAAAATCTGCATTAATGTTTAGGATTCTCGTCCCATCGCACCACCTGAAAAGACCAAGGATGATCTATTACTTTTCTTCAAGCTGTATGATCCTGAAAAAGAGGAGCTGCGGTACTGAGTAATTTCTTTATTTTAACATTTTTATGAGACCTAGGTTGACCTAAGATTTATTTCATTATAATGGCAGTTATGTTGGAAGGATCTTTGTGAAGTGTACTGGAAAGCCATTGGAAATCTTAACGAGGTTAAATGAAATGGCTGGTTATGACCCTGAAGAAGATATTGCACTTTATGAGGTTGGTTTGTATTGGTTCCTTTAACTCTCTTTAACTGAATGAACAGCTAAATATGTAGTGATGATGGTAATGAAGTTGGTTTTTGACTGAAATTCTAGTATATTTGCTTTCATGCTACCTGAACTTTTGTCTTTTTCTGTCTCTTCTTTTTCCCATTTTAGTAAATATGGTATCAGAACCATTTAGAGCCTATTCTACAAGAGTTTGTTGGGCTTATCAGGCTACCCACTATCGGACCACTATGACCACCCATAATATCTGACGCATGAGTTGGCTGGTCTTGACATGAGGGGTGTGTGTTGGAGATCCCACATTAATTAGAGATTAAGACATTTAATAATATATAAGTGGGTGCATACCTCATCTTATAAGCCAGTTTTATAAGATTGAGTTAGGTTTAAAGTCCATTTTTTAATATATTTCATTGTTTTAGCCACTAAATTTTCTAGTGAACGGTTTTGGCATCAGTGTGTTGTAAGTAATAGACCGAGGAAGAGATAAAGAACAGATATGAAGAAAAGAAAAAACTAGATTCAATATCAACTGTGATTACAACATATATATCTATATATAGGTATAAGTGTTACTAAGCACCGAGTCAATAACTACCTATAACTAGTAACATCTTGTAACTAACTAAAAGGAAAAGATTGATTGTAAAACTAAAACAGAAAGGCTAAACAGAATAGAACTACATTAGAGTGAAATGAAATGTAAAATGCCAAATACAGTGAATTCCGAGCTAATGCAATATCTGTAATAATAACAGATTAGTGCTTTATGTTATAGAAATTAATTGGTTCCTGCATTATGTAAAAAGGGTAGGACCTTATAAAGGATGGATACTTTGAATCATAGCCGTTTGTGTTTTAACCTTGTCACATTTCAATATGGGATACTACATGACATCATATAATTACATTGATCATTTTTTTACTTTTCTTTAGTTATACCAATATTGATTGGAATACCAGCTCAATTTGATGTCTATAATGTCCTTTACTCTTTTTAATCTGGAATTCTCCCATAACTTTTATGTTAAATTCAGATTAATTTTATGTGTTGCATTATTGCTATCTTGTGCCTTAAGTTTTTGAAATTTCCTGATAAGACTCCTAGACATCAACAAGATGCTTATGGGCCTAATATACTTGAGAAAACTGAAAGGCCCTGAATATGGCAAGTCTACACTCGGAGAAAGAGAGTGTGACCCAGTAGTGAAGAGAATGAAAAAGAGAGTGGGGCCTGATAGTGGAGGGAATGAGAAAGAGAGTGGGGCCAGTAGTGTAGGGAATGAGACAGATAGTGGGGCCAGTAGTTGAGGGAATGATACTTAGTTACTGAATGATGAGGTGAGGGGCGTGCAGTGAGGAGTCAGTATTTGGGAAGAGTGGAGAGTGGGGAGAGGCAGACTGGATTATAGCTTCTAATATTCCTTTGTCTATCATTTTCCTTATCCCTGTTTTGAGCCGAATGTGTCCTGTGTTATATCCATGCTTTGTATTCATTTTTATGATCCGAGACTGGATTGTGCCATTTGTGGATTGACTGACTTTTATTTGCAGGAAATTAAGTTTGAACCAAATGTCATGTGCGAACCTATTGACAAGAAAGTAACCTTTCGAACTAGCCAGGTGAGTTATATCCATAATTGATGCACGACTTGTTTCAGCTTTTGAAAATAATTCCTTGGAATTTTGGGAATGGTATTACTAGAAATTACAATTGCAATGTCTGATTGACCAAAACATTCTGGGGACTGACACGAGTGGCAGTAGTGGTGGGGTGTTGCTGGATTCCTGTGATAGGTCATCAGCTATTGTCAACTTCTGACATAGCAGAGGGACAGTTTGTGGTCACTGTTGTAACTATCAGTTATTGCTGACAGTGACCTATTCTGGTGATGGGGGCAGATGGGTGCCTCCTACTGTCAGTCAATGGTACTGGCATGGAGTTGCCATGATGTGGCAATCCTTGACTGCATAAGGTGGTCACCTCAGAAAATGATATGGTTATGTTAGATTGATGACGACCAGGTCAAGTGTTTCTAGACAACTTTCATGTAAGAAATATTCTCTTGCTAAGAGAATAGAGCAAACCCACCCTACCTCCTTCCTTGGGAATGAAACTAGTCTGAGAATGTTCAGCAATAATATTCTGGCAATCAAGTTAATTGGGAATGTTTCAGTAATAACATTAGAATCCACTATTCTATGTAAGGATTCCCACTATTACATAGCCAAATACCTCAATTTAGTTTATTGGCTTATATTCTATATTTGCAGCTGGAAGATGGTGATATCATATGCTTTCAGAAGGCTTCCTCTATGGATATTGGGGACAATGTCCGTTATCCAGATGTGCCCTCATATTTAGAATATGTGCACAATCGCCAGGTACGTTCCTGTTTTGGTTACTTCATACAAATTTGTTTGAGTTTTGTGATGTAGACATGGAATTTCCCAAAATGCAGTCATGTTTTTGATATCTTGCCCTCTTTTCACAACATACCTGTGCTTGTTCATATCTGTATGTGTAATTAATTAATCTTGAAAATTTCATGTTATTATTGAAATAAGAACAAAAATTGCTTATAATTTTATGTATTCATAGGTGGTTCACTTTCGATCTCTCGAGAGACCTAAAGAAGATGACTTTTTCTTGGAGATGTAAGCATCTCAAATTGTTAAATATATACTGTTTATTCTATTTTATTAAAGAGCAGATGTAGTTTTTATGCAGTACAAGGCTTTTATACTCTTGATTTACTAATTTCTAGGTCAAGGCTTTTTACCTATGATGATGTAGTCGAGAGAGTAGCCCAACAACTTGGTTTGGATGATCCGTCCAAAATACGGCTGACACCACACAACTGCTACTCTCAACAACCAAAACCCCAGCCCATTAAATATCGAGGGGTAGAACATTTGTCTGATATGTTAGTTCATTACAATCAGGTAGTTATTGATACATTAATAATAATTGTAGCTTTTGTAAAGACAATAGATCTTATTCCTTTCTTCAATGTCAGACGTCAGATATATTGTACTATGAAGTACTTGACATCCCTCTACCAGAATTACAAGGTTTGAAAACTCTGAAAGTTGCATTTCATCATGCCATTAAAGATGAAGTGAGTATGCTGACCAGATTTCTCTTCCATTTTTTTGTAGTTTTTTTTGCCCATAACACCTTTCTGTGTTTCTTTATATATTTTTGTCAGGTGGTTATTCATACTATCCGACTCCCAAAGCAGAGCACTGTTGGGGATGTCCTGGATGATCTTAAAACAAAGGTGAAATTCTTAAGCTTTGATTCATTCACTTGCCTACGTACACAACACTACGGGCATAAGTCACAAATGCACACAAATATCACGTGTGGCTTCTTCTGTAGTTGAAAGGGAAATCAAGTAGTGTCAACTAACCTTTGGAGATTCAACATTGATTAGTTAGGCAAACTACTGTATTGCTGTGTTAGTTCTTGAGGTACCGGGTTAGTGATTGGATCATTGGGTTACTAGTTTACCCTATCTATTACTATACATGTCTGTCTACAACACAATTTGACAAATCTACTCCAAATTTAGTATCTTTATCCTAAGAAAGTAGTAATGGTTTTTAAACAATAAGCTCCATCAACTTGTACCTGGTTATTATATTTTCGAATGATCCAGTCAGGTCACTCCAGTCAACCTGGTCAAATGCATTTCTAACAAGGGTCAGTATGGTTTTCGTAACATTAGTTGGGACTGCAATTTGGGGTATATACCAAGTTTCCCTAATAAAGCTGCCAAATTTACCTCCATTAATAACTTCTAGATGACAGTGTACTATTTCTATACATCACGCCTACTTATTATTATTGCTCAGGTAGAGTTATCTGATCCTAAAGCGGAACTTAGGTTGCTTGAAGTCTTCTATCACAAAATATACAAGGTAAAGAATTACACATGCATTGATGTCATGTGGATTTGTTATAATGTGTTATGGTTACCAAAAAAATCATCGGGAAATCTTGATTAAATTTACCATTCAGTATAATCGTATCTGTGCAGGTCTTTCCTCCCAATGAAAAGATTGAAAACATTAATGATCAGTACTGGACATTACGAGCAGAGGAGGTAGGAATCTAAAACAAGGGGACATTTAGTATAATGAAGTATTCCTGCTTTATTGCTGAAATGATGACACCAACTGCCTCTTCTACATATGTCATTATATTATATTTTTGTTCAATTTCCCTCCCTAAATAATTGTAATACCTGCATGGTCATTTTCAAATTTAATAGATTCCAGATGAAGAGAAAAGCCTTGGTCCTCATGATCGTCTAATTCACGTGTACCATTTCAATAAAGACACAGCTCAAAACCAAATGGTAACTAGTTTTAATTGATATATCTTTTATTATTAAATTTGAAAAATTTAATGTCCTTCATATTTCGTCCTGATATTATATGACAAAAGTATTATATTTTTCTTTTCCCTTCAAAATTTACAGCAAATTCAGAACTTTGGGGAACCTTTTTTTCTGGTTATACATGAAGGAGAAACTCTATCTGAAATTAAGGTGCGAATACAAAAGAAACTTCAAGTTCCTGATGATGAGTTTGGCAAGGTATTTCCTCATTTACCTGTGTTATTTTTTATTTTTGCGCAGATATTTGTGTAATTTTGTTTGCTTGACAGTTCAATGAGAAAAAAAAATTTAGTATATCTGATTTCAATTCACCGAACATATTTCTCGTTTGGCCAGTGGAAGTTTGCATTTCTATCACTAGGGCGTCCGGAGTACCTTCAAGATTCTGACATTGTATCCAGTCGTTTTCAGGTGGGATGATATGAAACTTAATCGTAATTATTTTTCTTAAAACAAATGTCCACCTCTGTATTCATGTTCAAATTTGTTTACATTGTACTTTCTTTGTTAATTTTTAATAGAGAAGAGATGTTTATGGTGCTTGGGAGCAATATCTTGGCTTGGAGCATACTGACAATGCTCCTAAAAGATCATATGCTGTCAACCAGGTTAGTGAATCTTTTAACGAGCAAGCTTTCCTCAAGTACAATTTGGTTTTGAGGGTATAAAACTTGGTTTTATTTACTCCATTCAAAATTATATGGCTTTTGTTTCAGAATCGCCACACTTTTGAGAAGCCAGTAAAGATTTATAATTAAAAAACTTCTATTGAAGACAGAGTTCATGCATGGAATGAATTCAGCATTATTATATATCTATGGGCTTGTAAACTTGGGGAAGATGGCAAAAGGCTACTATGTATAGGATTAATGAAATCAGCAATTCAGGTGGTGTCTGCAGACTTTAAGTTAGTTATGTGGTATGTAATTCTTTCTGTCAATGGGTAATATTGCTCTCAACGTCTTGTATCTGCCAACCACAGCGCCTTGAGCTTTTTTACTACTTCCGATTTTGTATGGAGGTTCTTCAAGTTGAGGTCATTGATCATCGTCGCTGAAACTGTATCAGTACATAAGATTTTTGGATTAGTGAGTGTATACAGGGTATAGTTGGTTGACTTTTGTCCTTTTTCTTGATTGCTTCCTGATTTTGTCCAGTTAGAAGTGTTAATCTAAGTTAAGTAAGAGCTGCATAATGGTGTAGCAGAGACAGCTTTTTTTATGTAATGTAAAAGATTTACCAGCCTCCATATATCTCTGGTCAGCATAAATTCACCTTTTGATGTGGTTGTTTCTCCTATTCCCCCGGCCCATCTAGCTATGAATAGACATCAAATAAGATAATTATAAATTCATTCTCACTTCAACCATATCTACGTTCGTATTGACATTCCTTCCTGTTGGCAAAATGGAGTCTAAAGGGTAGACAGATTAATTTTAGTCTGTCTTTTCTTGCTTTGCTGTTATAACAAGAGAATAGTGAGATGCTGCATTTTTCCTCAGGAGTCTAATGTTAGAGACCATGTTGCTTCTATACGATACTTCATTTCATTGTCATTTATTGAGTCGAAAGATAGTATGCACCGATCTTCAGCTACTGATATTTGTGGTTCATACTTTTTAAACACAAGGGAAACTGTACATACACAAGCTAAATGACAGCTATATCCTCTAATTTTTAAAACTCTCGTGTTTCGCATAAGATATGTATTTTTATACTTTTAATAGATGATATTGATCGCTCATATTTTAGTAAGGTGGCATTTTTCTCATGAGTCTCATGTTCCTATAGCGGTAGGTGTTACAATATATTCACTAAACGTTTTATAGTTTTTTTGTTCACTTTCTTATAGTATCATAA
>Ga0123341_1000163_pt1 | contig 32575 bp, 17 predicted proteins | sample Turbeapinknodule_FD_89959 | JGI IMG/M metagenome (GOLD analysis project Ga0123341, IMG submission 89959) | Root nodule microbial communities of legume samples collected from Mexico - Turtle bean Mexico pink nodule | ecosystem: Host-associated > Plants > Roots > Nodule | place: Mexico: Nepantla...
AATCACACTAATTTGGTGTATGATGCATGATCAGTAATTAAGAACATAATCAGTAATTAAGAAAAGAAGGGAAAATACGCCAAACCATCGTTATCTTTGCTTATATAATAAACACCTTAAACAAGATGTTAGCTTTCAGGCAAAGTCATCCAAATTTATTTTATTTTATTTTATAATCTATTCCTTTGGGTTAATTTGTTGTTAAAGTCTTCAAAGGGCATTTGCATCTTAAGAAGAAAAAAAATGTGAGGTGCAACTTGAAGAAAACAAATTGGTTTCGCAATTTGCACTGTGAGATGCTCAAATTTGCATCTTAATTATATTATTATTAACAAGTTTTTTAATCATTGGCACTTAATTATGTTTTTTTAATTAAAAGATTCTTTTCAATACACTGTTTATAAAATTTAATTCAATATTCATCCAATAATTTATTGTGACCTCATTTTCATATTTTTATACAACTGGTGAAATATTAAGCTTGTAAATTGGTTGGTAATACATCATTAATTAACATTTTCAATACATAAAATCAACTTATTTTAATAATGGATCTTAGTGAAAGCTGACACAGTAACTCAATAAAGTGATTACTTTTTTTTTTTCACACGTGGCTGAAGATAAAATTTAGTTAGGTATTTTACTTTCACTTTATGATTTTTAATTAAAGTTTCATACATGCTGACAATTAAATTTACCTAGGTACATGTATTTTACTGTGATTAAAGAGTTCAAATAAATCAATGCAATAAATGTTACTAATTTCAAGATTTGTATATCTGCACGTATGGTATTATACTTTTCATAATTATTTTTTTATTAAGTGCTTGAAATTTTACTTTTCTTAGACATATTATAATTTTAAATTAATGAAGTTATATGTACTCTTGCAATACAAGCTTCTTTGTAATTAATATTCTAAGTCTGGTCAAATTTTCCATACAAAATGAGAGTACACAAAGCCCAAATAGGCTCAAATTGAGAAGCCAACCCATTGAGGCCTCAAGCCCGTTGATATTTTCTTTCTTTAGGTTATTTCTTCCTGGACCTCCATAGCTTCTTTTGGCACCCCATAGGTTAGGGGAAAATACCATTTGGTCTTTAAAAAATACATTTTGGATTTTACAATCTAGAAATGTGTTTTTTTTTCTATTTACACCTCCCGGGATTGTAAAATTCATGTTATTTTCTATCAGATTCTACAATCTGAATTTTTTTTTCCTATAAAAAATATATTGGGAATTACAAAATCTGAAAGGTATTCCAGATTAAAATAAAAATACTTTTTAAATCTAAAAATACCTTCTAAATTCCATAATTCGAAATACCTTCTGGATTTCATAATCTAAAACATAGTTTTTTTTTAAGAAACTCATACGCATTTTACCGCTCGACTGGAAATTCCCTCTGCACCTACTGTACTCCAGCTTAATAGTTTCTACTGCCTATCTAAGGTGGAGCCCTGAAATTTGTCGGCGAACTTAAAAAGCCACCTAAACTCATTCTAGATTATAGAATTCCATAATTCGGAAATACCTTCTAGATTTCATAATCTAAAACGTAGTTTTTTTTTTAAGAATCATTATAGAATTTAGAAGATATTTTCAATCCAGAGTTTATAATTCAATTTTTTTTCATATTACTCATTTGAAAATGAAAAACATTGGGAGATACCCAAGAACAAACATCCATTTCTTTAATATTAAATGGGCCTAATAAATCATGCATCCAAAGTTCCAAAGTAGGACCTTTTAGCCATGTGCTTGTTTAGACCAAAAAAGTACCATCACACATGTTTTTCTCACATAACTTAGCACCTTTCCCTAACTAGAAACTCCACATTAGTTTTTATGCTTTCACCACACTAACTAAAGAGAAAGAAAGCGGAAAGGAGGTACTTCTTGTTCTCATCGATGTGGCACTTCTGATTCTACTACATCTTATAAAAATCTCCACTTTGCATCAACTCATAAACCTATGCTAGTGGCATACCTACTATGAAACCAACATTGTTTTAACATGCTTCACAAGAGAAGGTAGATATAACACACAAGTTTCTTCTCAAACATAGATATAACAAATATATTGTTTGTTGTTGGAGATCCCATATCGATTAGAGATTAGAGCCTTTCATTGTATATAAGTGGGTGCAAACCTTAATCCTATGAATCGGTTTTATGGTGTTGAGTTAGACTTAAAATCCATTTTGTAATATGGTATCAAAGTGGGTGCAAACTTCAACCCTATGAGTCAGTTTTATGGGGTTGAGTTAGACTTAAAGTCAAGATAATAAGATATCTTTTTACTAACAGTTAAGTCAGAAACAATATTTTTAATCTTAAAGTGTTGTTTTGTCACATCATTTTCTTTCTTTCTTTTATATAGGATAGTGTTCTCTTTGTATATTGTTTTGTTTTGAACTATATTTCTAAATTGATTACAATCTTATATATACCGTCAATTTCTATAATTAACATATTTCCCTCTTTATAATAATTTTTTTTAACTCCAAAAATCGACATTAAGACAATTTCACTACATAACCGAACTTGACAGATAACCGCACATGACCTATATGTTTCAGTCTTCCATTCCAACTTTGTTAAATCTTGAGCATCACCCTCTCTCTTTTAGCTGACAATGGTGCAGTTAATTTATAACTTTGGTCACTTATCCTAAAACCATAATCAAAGAAACGAATAAAAGTGTCCTTGGGTAGCTTCTGCAAGTTTCTTCTGAGTAAGACACTGTTTGCTCCATTCTTATTGAAACAGTCCAAGAATAGGGTACCCCACAAGAGTGTATTTTATGGTTCTTATTCCAAATTTGGTGGCTGAACCTTTAATAATTGCATGGCTGAGGATGACAACTATGTATGAACCAATGCAAAACATAATTTATTTGTCCTTCAACAATTATGGAACCCTTTTCACAGCAAAAATAAAATGCTTCAACTGGTTTATTTGAATATTCAGCCAAACTTGTCACAACTGGCAAAAGATTTTGCTCTTTCTAAATCATTTTGCCGCCAATAATAGTTTCAACGTAAAAACATAAATGTTAGACAATAACACGTATCATATGAGACACTATTAATACTTTGACAATTCAAAAATAAATAAAGAAAATATTATTTTCACAACTATAAATTGAAATGTACTAATTTATAATTATGATTTGATTAATACAATTTTATGGTGTGTGGTTGTTAATATATTATTACTCTTATTCAACAACTTAATAAATTAATATTTTATTTTTTAATTTAAAATGTTTTTTATATTATTATAAGGAGTTGCATGTTCAATGTGAAACAATCTTTTTCATAAGACAACTTATATGATATTTTTGCATTAATTACAGTATCCTATCTGAGGATGATAATTGAGATTTAAAATTAATAAACATCCTTAAAAATTATCCATAATGGCTAACATTCTTTCCTATTGTAAATAAGTAAGATTTGAATAATATAATAATTTTTTTTCTATATATTGCTGCAATATTTATTGACTTAACCGTAACATTCTAACTATTTATGTTAATTTTTAAAATTATAAATAATGATGATATGATTAAATAATTTACATTTTAGTGTACTTTAAAAATATATATAATAAATAGGATATAGAATAATTTTATAGTAATATAAAATTTTACAGATGTATTTTATGTGAAGTGAATTTTTAGTACACGATTAATTTTGAAAAAAAAAATATTATTTAGTAATTTAATATTTGATAAAAGTTATATTACTATACTTTAACACTTTCTTATGTATTTATTAATTAGAGTTTAAAATATCTTTGAAATAGGTTAGCTGTTTGATTATTGTTGTTTATAGGAAATATTTTTATTTATTTTATGAATTTGTCAAAAAATAATTATTTCGTTTTATTGAGTATGAACACCGACACTAAAATTATCACAGTTTTTTTCTTTAATACAAGTATAAATCACTTGTCTTGAATCCTTCTCTTTGTCATTGTCGAAAATGTGTCATATTATGGAAGATATTTTAAAATGAAATAACCTTTTGAGAGAATTTCAGTCCAATTCTTTGTATAAAATAAATTTCAGCATCTAGTTGCAAATCAAATCTCATAATAAAGTAAAATATATAATAAAAAAACTATTATTTTATTTTTATAAAAGTTGTTTTTGTTGCTAATCCTTGAACTACTTAAAATCACACATTATAAAGTACATGTTAATCCTAAATTGCACCCTTGTTTAAATTTCCAATTTATGTGACATGAATTTGCTCATTATACTAAAAACTAACTTAACTAAACAAGTTAGTAAGAAAATAATTTTGGATCTACCTCGTCTTTGTCGTCATAGTTAAGAACAAGGTTTTATAATACATTCTTTTAATGTCATTTTGATCATTAAATAAAATCTAGGTTTGTGTCATAATTTCATAGCTTTAATCAATAATTGCATGAAATACTGGGAAGTGATATGAAAAGCAGAGAGGTGCATTAGATTAGTGGGAAGCGGGGCCTAAGAGCGTCGGTGGGATTATTCACTCCAACTGCTCAACAAGAATGAGTCATTCTCTCACTCCCCTTTCAAACACATTTACCTTATTTCAAATTCTTTCGACAATATTGTTAGAATCGATCATCGTAATTATGTCAAATATTATTTATTTTTTAAATTGATATTTTTATATTTTATCCTTTCAAATACATTCATTTTATTTCAAATTCTTCTCAACTAGATATTATTATTAGAATTTAAGATATTATTTGCTTTAAAAGTCGATGTTTCTTTCACTTTGTCATTTCAAACTCATTCATCTTATTTTGAATTGTTCATACCACAAATCTAAATGATAATATTAGTAGAATCAATCATCGCATGAGATATTTTTTAGTTTAAAAAGTCAAAATTTCGTTCCAATTTTTAAAAACTTATAAAAGTGAGGTTAGATAAGAGTATGTTTGAAATTTAAAGATAGTAAAAGAAAATGGTAAGATTATGTGAAGAAAATAATGTGTGGTGATGTGTGTGATGAGTAATAAAGGATGATGATGATGGGGTCCATCTCCTACCCAATACCAACCTGGCATTGTTTGTCAGCACACAAAAACACCAAATGAATAGAAAATCATTCACATAAAAGAGTGATAGATAAGTGCTTATGCTTTACTTTTACTTATAAACCCACACTCACACTCTCTTCTCTTCTTCACTCTTCACACTCTTTCTCTCTGTTTTTTCTTTCTTTCTTTCTCCAAATTACAAGCTAATGAAGAACCTTCTCTTCCTCTTTCCCTTTCTCTTTCTCCTCCTCTCCTCCGCCGCCAGCGCCGCCCACAACATCACGCGCATCCTCGAGAAACACCCAGGCTTCTCCACCTTCAACCACTATCTCTCCGCCACCCACCTCGCCGACGAGATAAACCGCCGCCAGACCATCACCGTCCTCGCCATCGACAATGGCGCCATGAACTCCCTCCTCGACAAGCACCTCTCCCTCCCCACTCTCAAAAACGTCCTCTCCCTCCACGTCCTCGTCGACTACTTCGGCGCCAAGAAGCTCCACCAGATCAACAACAGCACCACCCTCGTCTCCTCTATGTTCCAGGCCACCGGAGCCGCCGCCGGCACCTCCGGCTACGTCAACATCACCAACCTCAAGGGCGGCAAGGTGGGCTTCGCCGCCGAAGACAACGACGGCTCCCTCCACTCCTTCTACGTCAAATCCGTCCAAGAATTCCCCTACTACATCTCCGTCCTCCAAATCAGCAACCCCATCAGCTCCGCCGACGCCGAAGCCCCCACCGCCGCACCCTCCGCCATCGACCTCATCTCCATCATGTCCAAACAAGGCTGCAAGGCCTTCGCCGACCTCTTGCGAGGCTCCAAAGCGCTTCCCTCCTTCAAGGAAAGCATCGACGGCGGTTTAACCGTTTTCTGCCCCACCGACAGCGCCGTCAACGGCTTCGCCCCCAAATACAAAAACCTCACCGACTCTCAAAAAGTTTCCCTTTTGTTATACCACGGCGTCCCCGTTTACCAGTCCCTGCAGATGCTCAAATCCAGCAACGGCATTATCAACACTCTCGCCACAGAGGGCGCCAACAAGTACGATTTCACCGTGCAAAACGACGGCGAAGACGTGAGCTTGAAGACGAAGGTTAACACTGTGAGTATCATAGGCACCCTCATAGATCAAGACCCTTTTGTTGCCTACAAGATCAACAAAGTGTTGATGCCCAGAGAGTTGTTCAAGGCCTCCGACGTGGACGAAGCACCCGCAGAGTCACCAAAGCCTCCGAAGAAGAAGACCAAGAAGGGGGGGCAAGGTTCCTCCGCCGCCGATGCTCCCGCCGACGGACCCGCCTCGGATTCCGACGATCAGAGAGCCGCCGATGAAGACAGCAATGGGGTAAGTGGATTGCACGACGTGAGATTGGTGGCGTTGTTGAGTGTGGTGATTGGATTTTTGAGTCTATGAGAATGATTACACATTCATGATGAACTTCCATGGAGTGTCGGCAGTGTACACAGCTGTGGTCAACCATGATTTCAAAGATTCTTTTTTTTGGTTTTTTTTTTTTTTTTATGTGAACCAAATAAAACAGTGGCACCGACATGTTTGAGGCCATGTGTACCTTTTTTTTTTCGAATCTGGTAGTGTTACAGGTTTTGTATTTATTGTCTGGTTGTTCTTATTTTTATTATTTAATTGGCTTCTTCTTCCTTATTGAGTGTGGGTAGATCTGGTTTGTGCTACCTGCCAGCTGGGATGTGTTCATATAAACAGTTTTACTTTGGTTAGAATTTTAATGTCTTGTTGTATTATTCTACACCCATTGTTCTATTCTATCATATTAGCTTTATCATAATGCATGAGATTTTATCATTATCATTTTTTTAACCACTTCTTTTAGGTTTTCTTAGTTTTTTTCTTGGTTCTAATTCTTTTATGGAAAGTTTGAAAGTTAAACAATTCCAGTATACAACCTGTTATCATGTTATTAAAATAAAAGGGATATTTTCATTATTTTATAAAAAAAATTTGAAATTTTAAACAAATGGGATTGTAGATTGGTGGAAATTATCCATGTACCACTTTTCTTATTCAGTAATGATACATTAGCAAGTATATAACCTGGATTCATGGTATGGTATGAAAAAAGAGAGAGAATATTTTCGTTATTTTATAAAAAAAACCTGAAATTTTAAATAATAGATGAGATTGTCATTTCATAAAAAAAAAACTAAAATTTTAAATAATAGACGAGATTGTAAATTGGTGTAAGTTATTAATGTATTTTTTTTTTCCGGAACTTGTAAATTATGTAAGGAAGTTTGTTCTTTTGTTTTTATTAAATTTCTTTTAGTTTCCTTTTGTTTAACCTATTAACAGCATTTTCCTCTTAATGAATACACACTTTAATGTTGTATTTGCTATCAGAAGAGGGAATATAAATAAAGAAAAAGTAGGTTAAAAAAGAAATAAATAAATAAAATTAAATATTTCTTTGTTTAACAAATAAAATATAGTAAAACATTTATTATATAATTTGATTTAATTAACTAAAATTAAGAAGGAGAAACCTTTACATAAATAAAAATATATGGAAATAATATAATAATACCACATATTATTTCTCCTCCCTTATCTGTGGAATTAAATCTTAAGTAACTACACTTCAAAATATGAGCTTTTTAACTTCTTTTTTCCTTGTATGTGCATAGATTTTTTAATTACAAGTTTTCATTTCCCAAACACTGTAAGATTTCTTTCAAAAATTAATTTATGTTTTTAATGTTGCATTTATATTTTCTTAATTAAAAATCCACAATACCATATTTTCTTCTTTATAATTTAATTCATTGATTTTTTTAGTTATTGAATTGGTTTTGTTCTACATAAAAAAAACAGTAACTCTTTCAGGATAGGATAATTGTAAAAAAATGTTGTTAGTTAATATTTATCAGTGAATCAAAACCCACTTTATGATGGTAAGAGAAATAGCAAACTTGTTAAAACTATAAAAAAAAGTAACTAATGACATTGGAGACATCTTTAGCTGCTTGAACAACTACTTTTTCTTCAGCAGAACACCAGAATGAAACCAATTAAGTCATGAATTCACCACAAGCAAACAATTTTACTTCCTCATTACACATAGCTTTTCCAGGAACATTTTGCATCTCAATCATTAATATATCTTTTAATTAAAAGACTGATAGAAAAACATAATTGAAAATGTACTATTGCAGTTATTAATTATACAATGGCAGGGGATCCGTATTCTGTGCAGCTACCAACAGACACGGATTCTCTATAATCACAACAGTGACTACTTCAAATCTTAACCATAAAAGACAGTTTTTAAATGCAGAGAATCGCCCCCCCATGGCCTCAGACTTTCAGAAAAACTACCTAGTTCTAACAAAAAGTGTCTGTTCATTTTAGCATTTGTCCACACTAATTTTCTACCTTAACACTCTGCATATCGATATGTCTATTGTTGCTGAAGATGGACTAGTGCACACTGATTTCAGTAAAAAGTCTCGCAGGCCCCACTGATTTCAACTTTTACCATGTGATAGTAAAAAATGAGAAAAAGGTTTGTCAAGTATAGATGAAACATAATACATAATCAATTATGTATTTCACTCTCTAAAACCTTCATACAGAACATAAAAGTTACTGTCCCAGACTATGCTCCCAGATTTCAAAAACAAACTCTCTTTGTGTTCCTAAGAGATCACCCCAATAAAATAATTCTGCATGAATATGTTCAGCTTATAACATGTTCGGATTGACAGTACTCCTCTCAACAAGAAAACATGATATTAAAAAATTAACAAACAGTAAAATGAAACCATATTATTCATTGGGAGTAAATAAAGTCAGAAGTATGATATATAACACCTCTTTTTATCAAACATCTAATGAACATCTCTTATTTCTCTCTCTAGATATCTCTCACTATCACATTATGCTTGTATTTATCTGGCTTTTGTCTCTTTATCTGTCTAGGTGTCTACTAGAATTTGGTGTCCACAAATATTTTGCCATATACAAGTATATGTAGAGGAAACTTGCAAGGAAATGTCAAGCCTGCTCCTTTTTGGAAGCTAACAAAAGGCTGGCATCCCGGTTGCTAAAATACAGATAGGATTTTTTGCCAGATGAAGTACAACTACACACGTTAGAAAAACCAGTGTAGTTGCCATCCAACTTTGAAGAGCATATTTTTTCAACAAAGTCAAAGTTCTCATTTCCTTGCACAAAAGGCTGGGCAGCATAATCTTCAATTGGCATCCACTGAATGAAAAAACGAGCCATATTAGAATGTAACGAACTAGTTCAAAGAAAACTACTGAAATAACAAAATTTGCAGGTACCAATGTGAAAATAAAGGATCAAATTAGGCTACCAGCTATAAACTTCTTTGTATGTGTTATTTGTTTTAATTCCAGTTCATACATTTTTATTAATAATTACAACTGCCAACACTGTTTTTCTATTTATAAGGAGTTGCAAATGAAATGGTAAAAACGGCATTTGCATATCTTGCTTTCAATTATCAGCAAATTAACAAAGTGAAAGGTGAAATAGTATGGTATTTTGTTTAGTAAACATCAAAGGCTGTCGGCAGAATGAAAATGTACGATCCTTAAAATGACAATTTATCTGAAAATTAGTGAGATTCTCAATTGATGATACCTTTGCTGCCTCAATTTCCGAAGCCTGAATCTGAATGTCAAAGGATAGAGGTTGCAACATGCACACAAAGAACAAATCTGATTTCTCGAAGAATGACTTGTGGCTTTGCCTGATACCAAAGAGATCAATGTGAATGTGTCACATTCAGTATTAATCCATATTTCAGAGAGAGAAAAAAAATGTAAACTATATTTATATGCATAGCAGTACGTTTATTACTTGTGAAAAAAATGCACATGCTATTTTGAACAGAGCACCAAGCATAACATCCATCTTCCATGACCCTACATATTAGTTTATGAAGAAAGTGTCGTAGTCTTACCTGAAAGCTAAAACTTCAACAAACTTCGTCTCTATCTGAAGAAAAGAATAAAAACAATGGCATTAAACAATCCAAAAAGTTATGTAATAATAAATTTAGAGGAAATTACGAAACTTGGTCCATAGTAGTCGAATATTTGAATTAAAATTTGCTAAATAATTCTAAATATCTATGTTGCCACTCGCATAGCAAAATCGCGTAATTCAGAAATTTCAAGATTTTAGAAAAGATAGGAATGAATATTTTATGAGAAAATTAAGAAAACCCAAAGGAATGATAAAAGAAACAAATTAAGCAGCGATGGGAGGATCTTATGGTAAATGTATAAGCGTGATAATTTATGAATATTAAATACACATGAATGCTGGTCTTTAAATGTTTATTAAATTATTTTATTCTTATATTTGAAAACAAAGTTTTGCAAGGAAAATCATAACAGTTTTTTTAAAAATGTTGTACATAATTCTTACTGATATTCAAAAAGCATTTGTTTTATTTAAAAACATAAGTTTGCTCTTATTTTGACAAATCTCAAGAGGAATTTTTTTTTACAAAGCTTTTCGACATCAATATACAACTGATTCATCATATACAACTGATTCATCGAGAAACAATAATCATCTGTCCAGTAAAAAATATTATTAAAAACTATATATAATGTGTTTGCTCGCTTACCCCTGTCTCTTCTCTGACTTCTCTAACTGCAGCTTCACAAAAATCCTCACCCTGCAAATTGGATCAAAAGTTCAAAACATATATGAAAAGATAATTTTGAAGTTTAACAATTTGGTCTAAAAGATTTGAATGTACTTCATTAACAACTCCTGTAGGCATCTTCCATACACCTGTGCCTCCGAATACGCCATTTCTTTCCTGAACCACAAGCATCTGTCAAACAAAACAAGATAACTTCACCTGTAACGTTTCGAATTTTTTTAAACAGATTGACAAAATGAGCAATCACACCCCGAAAATAATCTCAAACGGGTGTTCTTCCCACTGGCAGAAAAGCTTGAACTTCAAGTAAAAAAAAAAGAAAAAAAAAAAAGATCACCTCCTTCTCGCTGTTAAAGACAAAAGCACCAATACCCACGCGATGTGAAGCATTTGCAGGAAATGTATCAGGAGTATCTGGAATCCAACGCACAAGCATCAAGTAATCTGCCTCAGCATGGTGATACCTAAATCCAGCCTAAAAAGGGAAAATGGCTTCTTCATTGAGAATTAGGCTTTGCAAATAAAGAAATAATCGAATGCATTTTTTTTTACCTTGACTGCAGAATCAACAAGATTTGAATGCAGTATGGGCAACTTGAGCCAGACCCCTTTTTTTCCCTGCAAAACACGCACTGAACGTAAAAAAAACGTTCTATTGGATTGAAATTTGAAAATGTTATGAATGAATCTACCTGTTGCCTCCAATTGTACATTGAAGCTTCCAATATGGAAGAGAAGAATTTAGGATCCATTGGTTCATGATTCTCCACGTTTACAACAACTCCTCCATATTGATCCTCAACTGCACTAAGCAATTCAACCCTTTCAGCTTCCATTTGGGCGTTGAATGACAGGTGTGATTCTATTCTAATTGTAACCTAAAACTTTCAAGAAATTGTGGTTGCTAACCAAAAAGCTTGAGCTTCAACGATTAGAGGAGCAATTTATAATCTGCGAAAAGGTAACATTTGCATGTCGATTGAAAGTCACAGGTATTCGTCACAAAATTGCCTTAGATTGAAAAACACCCGCGTTGCGTGAGAGCATTGAATAAGCTTTTCAAATCTCTGAATTGTTATGCAGAACGAAACTGTGTAGAAAAATACTAAGTTGAATTGCTCCTTCCTATTTAAGTAAATTAGTTGAAAGACTTTCGGTTATGACTATGAAACATAAAAGTTCATTCTTCAACTACTTTTTTGAAGATTTCTAATATATTTTGGCATTGTTGAAACAGGGGTTAGGAATAGTCAATGAGTACAAATTTTCGCTAAGTTTTAAGGATTTTTATTATTAATGTTTATTTCTTCCGTGTAAATTTCCTTTGTTGCCTATTGAAAAGCATAAACGCGTCTCATCACTATCACAAACTTGACCTGATCCAAAATTGCCAGCCATGTCAATCTTTAATGTTACCATGCAACTGTTTCTGCAACTTGAAACTTTGCATGGCATTAAACAGTCATCGCAAAGCTAAACTAGGGACCAATTTCCATCATACATTTAATAGATTTAATCCTGATTCAGTTACCAAGTTACAAAATATTGTCCTATTGAATGATACGGTACACCTAGTTCTCACCAAGTTCTTCTATGTCATGACTCCTCTTCAGCTTCAGCAGAAGCAATTTCTGAATCCAATTTGTTTATTAATTCCTCGCTTACATGCTTAGAAACAGATATCATATCAAGAATGATGCTTGGATCCAGCCCTACACCTCCTCGTTTGGCTATGCCACAGATGTGCCCTTGCCTATTAACAGAGATGGAAACAGCAGAGCTCATTTGTGATTCCTCTTCTGATGTTGCATCCACAATATAGTGCCTCCCAATCTAGAAAGCAGAGATGGTAAGAAACTATCACAAGTATGGTCAATGTGAGAAGATAGCACATGTTACCTTAGTTAGTGTAACTATGACAGGGACTCCAGATGTGTCAAACTGCAGAAACTCTTCGTCGCTTACATCAACTTCTGGTTGCTCATCATTTGATGCTCCAGCAGCAACTTGGACTCTTGGAATACCTGTATTGCACAAAGCAGCCTAAAAGAACAATAGTTATTATTAGCTGCAAAGGGGTTTTTCCAGTTAATTCTGAAAATATGTTTGCATTCTCTGATTCACAACTCAACATCATGGTATTAAGGAAAGCCATGAGAAAAATCTCCATGGCTGATAGCAATTTGGTCAGTGATATTTATTATAAAGATTCAAGAAAACAGCTAGTAAAAGGATATTTTTAACTTTGGCTTAATGAAACAACTAGATAAAAGACTAAAAGTTTCAGGTATCTAACTTTTAACCGTTTCTTATATAAGTCTTTTCAAACAGCCCACATGGCATCAATGGCTAAACTATGGAAATGAACAAGAAAACTTGTGAAGTAAACATTAAAAATTGACAACATCATAAACGGATGATCTCAGCAGTGCTAATTACTATAACCAGAAATCCATCACTATCATCTTTCCAGCTTTTATGGTATATTAACCTATTTTCGTTTTAGGTTGTACCTTAATGGCAGCAGCTAGAGCATCCAACAAATTTCCATCTGAACTAACAACAAGCCCATCAATGTAGAGATCCCAACAAATTTTTCCTTCAACGACAATAAGTGATGAAAGGTCAATGCCAGCACCTGAGGAAAAAATCCACGAGTTCAACAGATATATTAAAAAGAGGCGACAACATGGAAGGAAAAGCATATGGTTGTGAGGATAATCTTCACCCAAGAAGGAAATAGACCTGCTCCACTTTTACCACCCAAGAGACAGTCTTGAAGAGCAATTGACAGTTCTGCTGCCAACTCATCACCCCCTCTACCCTATATGCAAGCCAGAGAAATAATGTACCAAATAGAAAAGTAACTTTGAAACATTAGAAGGAATATATCGAACAAAAATGACAAATAACAGAACAACAATAGCAAACATTATTACTGATGAAAACGTAAAGGTTATTAATCCAAGGCACCATTTAACTATAATTAAAGTTTTTAAGGATCAATTTATTTGGTTTGCTCTCAATGTCAATGATCATGGTACTTAAAGTTGAATGACATGAAAAAAGAAGAGAAGCAAGAAAAGTAATATAGAATACGCAACCTCAAAGGCTGGCTCTGCAGTCGAACTGCAATCAATATATATAGAGGCTTTTCCTTTGTCAGGTTGCAACAAGCTTGGTTTTCCAAGTTCAGCCTGCATTGTGTAGCCAATATATCATGGTTAGTAAAATAACACGTTCAATTTACAAAAATTGTTTATAGTATTAAGCAAAAGGATATTAAAAGTCAAGAAAAAAGAGACAAACATTTTAACTTTTAACCAACCTTAACACTGGCAATGACATCTGTGGCGCCAATTCTGACTCGAGCTGAACCATTTGCCTGCCAACCACTTAGTTTATCAAACAAACAGATTAAAACTATTTAAAAAGAGAAAAAATTCAATGGTCTGCCAAGGTCAAATCATCATGACAGCCAGCCAAATGTCAACTGATTAAAGTATTAACTGGGGAATCACTCCAGTTTCAACCAGGATTGGTCGATATGCCAATCTCTTTCTACCATCACATCGAAGATCATGAGCAATGCCACCTTGTATGAAATGTTTTTCTCCAAGAGATAAACCCACCATTCCTGCAAAACAAGAGTTATTTTTTGAAACTTTGCAACTACAAACAAGTACAAAGAGGAAACTGTTAAATACTTTGTTATTAAACTATTTCTGTATCAAGCATATTTGGGAACACATCATTGCTGTTGGGAACAAAATGATCTTATTAATAAGTTTATCACTTCTCAATTGAAATTCTTAGAACTTGTGTACATCTTAGTAGTATGCTTCCCTACATGTGGAACAATATATTCTAAATCATTTAGAATGATTTTCCCAACCTGCCGTTGAGTTACCAAAAAGCAGAAAGTCACTTGAAATAAGGAAACCATCCTAACCAAATATCTCAAATGCTTGTCATCATTGGCTATTTCTTCCACTGATTTGTCCAACACAGTCCCTTTCTATACACAGGCAATAAACTCAACAGCTAAATGTTCTAACGGCTACATTCTACTCAAAGAATTAGGATCAATAGACAAAACACAAATAATAGGTCTCTGGCCTTACATTAAAAAAAAGCAAGGAACCTGAGTTTCGAGAAGAACTAGTATCATATGCCACATCACAAACACTCAAAATAGAGAACAAAAAAATTACAGGACCTGAATTTTCTTCTAAACTTTAATTTTGAATTGGTATTCCTGGAACCATTCATCATAATATTCACAAAGAACTTGAAGACCAAAATGGCCTTCCTAAGTCTAACCTCAGGACCACAATATCCAGATAACAGCAGATATAAGCATTGACAAGGCTATAAACACATGAACCAAAATTAACATCAACGTGGAACCATGTAGCTTATGGTACACAAGCAAGATAAAAATCTTAAGCTGAAAAAATTGTTAAAAACCTGAATTTGAACAGGGAAAATGTTAATCAACAGCGTTTATCGCGATTGCTTCACTGGTTTTGAAGCAGAAAATTGGCTCCACAAAACCCCAAACCCTAGACAAGAAAATGCACTAAGCTTTGCAATACCTTCGAGTTTGAAGCACACAATTGGCTCCACAAACACCTAAACACAAAAAAGAGAGTTTGTGTTGTGAGATTTTAGGTGGGTTTCTGAGTCAAATGATACAAAATGCAATTTTGTATCATTTGAAAATTATAAAAACAAAAAGGGTCCAATTTTTTGAGAAATTAAAATCAAATTCTACATATTAATGCAACATGTTTTACCCATTAAATAATTATAATTTAATAAAACATCAATTTGTCCTTAGAATATACTCTCTCTATTTAGAATAACTAAATTATACGAATAATCCTTAAAATAATAAAAATCATGTTATATAATCCCATAAATTCTGAAAAAAAATCAAAATTATTTTCTTTCGAAATATTAATTACTATCAAATGCTATTTTAAAATTTAGCAACTCATAGTATGTGAAACAATTACATGAGTTGAAATTTTTTCATGACTTTGTTTGAAATTGAACGCAAATGATTGAAAACAGCTATACATGTTGAATTGTGTTGTTCTTGCTTCTCTACTTAATCTAACCACTCTTGTCTCAATAAGCCAATCAATAAACATCAAGTGAAAGTGAAAGAACAGAAAGAGAGAAAACAGTCATAGAATTTTGATTTAATACCTTTTCTGTTTACGTTACGTGAGGAAAATTATTATATCTTTAATATCTAATTATTAATAATATTTGTATAAATTAATTTACTCATAATTTTATATATTATAGATACATTAAATAACTAGTGAGACACAATGAGGTGAAGATTTAGAAGAATAAATTGAAGGTTAATGTTTATAATTTTACTACATAGTAAGTTGTATGTTTTATTTGATATTTGATATATGTTTTATTTGATATTTGATATTTGTGGTCTATGGTATTCGAATACGTCTCTTACATGGTATGTTCGTGTGTTGGACACACGACACAGACACTTGTAAAACACACTTGTATGACAAGTATCAATGAAATGTCCAATTCAAAAAATATTTGTTAGATTTTTTACAATTCTAGTACAGTTCTAACACAATTTTAAAAATGAAAAATACATTAATTTTTTTAAAAACTCAAACTTATTATATACAATTTTATTATAATTATAAAAATAAGGAATAAATCATTTTAAATATAAAAAACATATTTCTGCTAACAAAACATACTTGTGCACATGTATAAATCGGTGTTTCCGTATCCTACATTTTAGATATTATAGATATTTTTGTCGGCGTATCAATTTTCCGTTATTGTGTCTATGTTTCATAGTTTGTGGCTAAGTGAGGAACAAGGCAATTAATGAAAAACAGATATGTTTTCCGTTTTGTCGTTAACAACGTTAAGAGGTAGTAGAGTCTTACACGTACCAAAGCAACTGTGTTTTCCGTTTTTGTCCTTAGCACCCAAACTGAAGCAGATGTCAGTTACTTGAACTGTTCCATTTAAAACTTAGAAGCAACAACATGTTACCTTGTCCCTCTTCCATTCTAATTCTGCCTTTCACCATAAACATACCAACACGTTTTTTCTTTCTGCTTCAGAAAAACTATGCTATATGTTGCCAACTTCTAAGGTTTGTTCAACCTCTATTCACTGAAGTCCAGAGATACACAACAGGTACAATCATTTTGATTCCACTGGTTTCAATTTGCTTAACTATTTCTTTCAACTCTACGTGAATATTTGTTACTGCAATACTGTTTTGAGTTTATGCAACACTTTTTTTAATATGATTACTGGTTGCTTCTGATCATTGGTGACTAAAATAAATGATTTCAAACTGAGTTTCATCACAGTATTTGATCTTGCTTTTTGAACTTGATTGGTTCACTTGCCATGATGCATAAGATTAACAAACTTTTTCTTCTTTTCAACCACATAAAATCATGTTCACCAAGTTCATGACGTACTTTATTATGTTTTTTAAACACTTTAATGTGTTTGCAATGATTATGAGATGAACACACCATGATTTTTGGAAGAGCCTATAACTTGACCTTTGAAATTTATATCACTGATACGAGTAGTACAACCTATGAGGCTTAGACACTCTTCTTAAATAGTGTGTCCGTATCGGACACCGACATTCGTAGGATATATATATATCGGTGAAATGTCCAATTCAAAAAATATTTTATTGAATTTCTGACAATTCTAGCACGTTCTAACACAATTTTAAATTAGAAAAATACATTAATTTTCTAAAAACTCAAACTTATTGTATAAATTTTTATTGTGATTATAAAAATAAGATACAAATCCTTTTGAACCAGCTAAGAAAAACGTCTTTCTGCTAAAAAAAAATATTGAAACATACTTACACAAATTTTTATTATCAATTTATATAATATATAAATCTGTATCTTGTATCCTACATATTAGAGATTATACATATCTCCATGTTCGTGTAGTATCAGTGTTTGTGCTACATAAAGGACAACACATTCAAATATGGATTTGGCCTTGTCTGCAGAGTTCATAAACTGATTCAGCATGTGTCATTTCTTTTCCTCACTATTTCCCTGTGTTCAGTGTTTCTTTGTAAGGTGACTTAGACGACAGAAACAATGGCCATGCAAGGTTGTTATTGTCATCATGTGAAGTTGGTAACTGAAAGAAGAACATTAGACAGTCTAAGTTTTTCAGGCTCAGTTTCGGTCAATAAACTGTCAAAGAATACTAGGATAAGAACGTGTGATCCATCAGGGAACAATCAGTTTGCAAAGCTTCTGCTCGTGAGAATGCATCAGACAGAATTGCCTTTGCCTGCATCAAAGAATGGAGCAGCAAATGGTAGAGCTGTTAAAATGGTACGCACAACTGAGCTAGTGAACAGAAAGACTATGTCAGCGAATAAGGTGAAGACAGTGAATGGTTCAGCTTCGAAGGTTAATGGGGAAAATCAAGTGAGAAAAAACCTTATGACCAAGACAGTGAAGTCTAGAACTAGAGCTTCTAAAGAACTTCCATCATTGGAAGAGCTAAAGATCTTACCCTCAGATGAAGGTTTCAGTTGGGCCAATGAAAACTACAGCTCTTGGCAGAGGTCTATTGATGTTTGGTCTTTTGTTGCTACTTTAAGAATTCGGATTCTGTTGGACAACTCAAAATGGACATATTTGAGAGGCTTCACAGAAGCAAAACAGGTAGGTTCTGAATTTTGTTAGTTGCCAAAAAAGTAAAATACCATTTTCCATTCTGAGTTGAATTGTAGTCCTAGGTGGTGGAAAAAAGTTACTGTTTTATTTTTATATAATTGGTCTTGGACATGTTTTTGTTTGTGTCTGTATTTCTGTGTTTGTGTCTGTGTTTTACTGAGATTGTTTTTAACATTTGTTCAGAAAAGCAGAAGGCGGAAAACTGCCTCATGGTTAAGGGAGTGTGTATTGCAGCTTGGTCCAACTTTCATTAAACTTGGTCAGTTGTTATCAACAAGGTCAGATCTATTTCCACGTGAATTTGTGGTTGAGCTCGCAAAATTGCAGGTATTCCTGCAGTTCTTTTCAGGCTCATCATTGTAGACATGTCATATTGCTCAGACTTTAATTATCCACTGTCTCTTTATGTAATAAATCTTCCTCTCATTTTCTATATAAAAAGAATTTGTGAGGAAGAGAAAAACAAGCAAGTGAGAAGAGCAATATAAAGATAAATGAAAGAATAGAGATCCACCATAGTGTGAGATTAGAAATCCAAGTGAGAGACTGAAGAAACTTTGTATTTCATCCTTGTTGGGTGAGATTGACTATTATCCTCGAGAGAAACAAATATTGTAATCCTATTTCACAGTGGAGACATTTTCTAAACTAGGTTTCGTGGGTTTTATTTCTCAACTAGAGAAGGTTTTCCCACGTTAAAATTCTCTCGTTGTCATTATTCTCTTTTATTCTATTTTCTTCTATTTGCTCATTGCTTCTGCAAGTGCTTTGTTTTGTATCTACATTAAAGAGGGAGAATTAGTTATGATTTTCCGAACAAAAGTGCTACATTTTGATGTCAGGTTTGACATTACTATAATAAAGAGTGTTTTTGAAAATTATCTCACTAAATAGATTGAATCTAATAAGATTTATTTATATTTTGGAGTAGTATACAAGAGTTTTATTTAATAACAGTATAACATTGTACAGGACATGGTTCCTGCCTTCTCTCCAAAGAAAGCAAGAAAATTTATTGAGAGTGAATTGGGAGCTCCCATTGACATGTTGTTTAAAGAGTTTGAAGATCGACCAATTGCTGCTGCTAGTCTCGGGCAGGTGTTTGATTCTACCCCTGCAGATTTATGTTTTGGTTAAGTTAAAAAATTGTCATACACTTCATATTACTCATTTTGATCCATTATTATCTCAAACTAGAACGTTTCTTCCATCTTGTAGCTAAACTGATGAGCTTTTAAATTACTGTTGTTATTAATATAGTAACATCAATTTTGGGGTCACATGAGTTTGTAGGTTCATCGTGCTATTCTGCATAATGGAGAAAAAGTAGTGGTCAAAGTTCAAAGGCCAGGTCTGAAGAAGCTTTTTGACATTGATTTGAGTAAGTTGTGGCCATTTTGTTTCTGCCATTAACAACACCTTTTGAGGCTTTGATTAAGAAGTGAACTTTAAGTCTATCTCAACCTTATAGATCACACTTCTCATACCGATGCTACAATATATTATGGGTGATCGATAACAGATGATAGCGGGTGGCTTGATAAGGCCAACAGATAAAGATAGACTCAAAAATAACTTTGATATCATGTTAAGAAGTGAACTTTAGACCTAACTCAACGTCATAAAACCAGCTTATAATGTGAGGTTTGCATCCACTTATATACTATGAAATGTCTTAATCTTTAGTCGATGTGAGATCTACAACAATGTTACCAACTATCAATAACTAATCCAAAAGCCTAGACTGTTAGGCGCAGACTTTACCGTTTGGTATCAAAGACTTTGATTTCATTGCTTCTACTCGCTTTCAATGTATTCCTAAAAAATTGGTTGAAGTGTAAGTAAACTCTACAAATACTAATCTATTATAATTTTGGTTCTATATATATGATAGATGTGGAATCTGCAACAGTATTTGTTTGACACACTTCTTTGTTTCAAGAAACTCTAAGCTGAAGAATGGTATATAAAGTTTAAGGATTACAATTTAGTAAATTATTTTGTTTGTGATTCTCACATGTTTGCTTGCTCTATCCAGAAAACTTAAAGCTGATTGCAGAGTATTTCCAGAGAAATGAAACTTTCGGGGGTCCACTTAGAGATTGGATTGGAATATATGAGGAATGTGCAACGTAAGTAATAAGCGTGCAAGTATACTGTTATGGAGATTTCATGCAGTAAAGCATATGTTAAACTGTGTTCATTAAATTTCAGTAATTTTACCTTCTCTTCATTACTATATCATTCCAATGTTTTCTATAATTTATAGTGTTTATGTTTGAGATCTCATCCGATTTTATAAGATTGAATTAAGTTTAAAACTCATTTCTTGATATAGTATCAAAGTCATCTAAAATTCATCGAAAATTTGTTAAACTGATCACTCTATGGATCACTCATTATATAGTCTTACGTACGAGAATTAAGTTTAAAGTTCACTTCTTAATAATTTTATATTTCATTTTGCAGTATTCTGTATCAAGAAATTGATTATATAAATGAAGGAAAGAATGCTGACAGGTTCCGACGAGATTTTAGAAACATAAAGTGGGTTCGAATTCCTGTAAGTTTCTTGCTGCAACACTAACATCGGATTTTAGCCTGTGAAAAATTTTAATGTCTAATAATTCTATTTTATTTTTAATTTTGACCACATCTCCATTTCTTTTGTTGTAGTTGGTATATTGGGATTATACTGCCTTAAAGGTGTTGACCATGGAGTATGTACCAGGTTTTCCTTTTCACTAATGCATGTTCCCTGTTTCTCTTTTTATGACAGAGTTATGCACGAGAACTTGTTGCAATCACACGTCGATTAGAGATTAAAACACTTCATAATATATAAGTGAATATAAACTTCATCTTATAAGTCGGTTTTATAAAATTGAGTTAAATTCTATGACAGGTATCAAAATAGACCAGGTGGATACATTAACTTCGCGTGGTTATGATCGATTACGAATCTCTTCACGTGCTACTGAGGCATACCTGATTCAGGTGCACATTCTAATAGTAACATCTGCTATGTTGAATATGGTTTTCTTTTTGGTTACTCTTTCTCTAGAAGATAGGTGTTGCTAGCACTCATGTAACTGAAAACATTGAGTTAATAAACTGTCACTTTGTTTTTGTCTTACAGATATTGAGAACAGGTTTCTTTCATGCGGATCCTCATCCTGGAAATCTTGCAATTGATGTGGACGAAGCAATTATTTATTATGACTTTGGCATGATGGGAGAGATCAAATCTTTTACCCGAGAGAGACTGCTTGAACTTTTCTATGCTATGTATGAAAAGGATGCCAAAAAGGTCTTCATTTTGTACTACCCTTGGATTATTTAAACTTAGAACATTGCATTTTACCAAATAAGTAACAAGAAATCACAACTTGCTATCATGATAAGCTCTTTTGATAAAGTGTTGATATCCATTTGTTTAATTTTCTGATGACTTTGCCTTGTCTCCACCTACAAAATGTAAGTCAGTAAGAGTATAAAAATATAGTGAGTATAGTGTAAAATATGAGTTGGAATTACTCTCTGTTAGTTGTTGTTGTCATGTGTTGGAATTGTTCCTCTTGTCTGAGTTCTAGTTGTATCTTATTCGTCGTCCCTTAAAATGGCTTTTGCTTTCAATACAGCTACAAATTTCAATTCAGCTAACAGTTATTATCTACAGCATAAAGGAATTTGCGATTGGCATAACTTTAACTGAGAAACTTTACTTTACTATCCATCTTGACACTTCACAATGATGCAGGTTATGCAACGCCTTATAGAGCTGGGAGCCCTCCAACCTACTGGGGACCTGTCTTCAGTAAGAATGTGAACTACTTGCTGTTCAAATATTCCAATTCTTGTCTTCACACTTGGCTTCATAAATGATAAATTTGCCTTCCAGGTGAGGAGATCTGTGCAATTTTTCCTTGACCATTTGCAAAGCCAGGCACCAGATCAGCAGCAGACCCTTTCTGCAATTGGGGAGGTTGGTCAACATTGTTATATTGGATCAGTGAATTCATAATATTTTGGCTCTTTGTTTCAATGGAGTGGAACCATGGATATAAGCTAAAGATGGATCAGTATTGTTTTTCATTTGGTTACAACAAATTATCTAGAGAATCTTCAGTCCACAATTTATTATTTATTAAGAAGTGTACTTTAAGCCTAACTCAACCTCATAAAACAAACTTATGAGGTAAGGTTTGCATCTACTTAAATATTATGAAATGCTCTAATATCTAGTCCATGTGAGATCTCCAAGACACATCCTTTATGTCGAGAATGACAGCTTGTGTGTGGGACAATATATTTATAGATAGTTTGATAGCGGGCCAATAGCGGGTGACACGATAAATATATTGTCACACGTACGAGTTGTCATTCTCGGCGTGAGGAAGGTGCGTTGGAGATCTCACATGAACTAGATATTAGAGCATTTCATAATATTTAAGTGGATGCAAACTTTACCTCATAAGTCAGTTTTATGAGATTGTGTTAGACTTAAAGTTCATTTCTTAATATTATTCAATGCTTTCTGTGCCAGGATTTATTTGCAATAGCACAAGACCAGCCATTCCGTTTTCCATCTACCTTTGCCTTTGTTCTCAGGGCGTTTTCAACACTTGAAGGTGTGCACTTCCCAAAAGCTTATTTTTAAAACATAAATGTATTAAGTTAAAAGTAAGTTTCAGTAATGATTCTTTTATTTTTCTGGCAGGTATAGGTTACACACTCAATCCAAATTTCTCCTTTGCAAAGATTGCTGCACCCTATGCACAGGTTCAGAGTTCAGATACTCCATGAACAATTATTGTTCTCATACTGCATTAAAATGCAGTGCTCACACTTTCTTCCTACGTTACAGGAACTTTTAGATATAAGGCAAAAGCAGATTACTGCACCACAGCTTGTGGAGGAGATAAGAAAGCAAGCAGATGATGTACCACACCCCTATAGTTTCTTTATAGTTCTTTTTTCTAGCATGATTTTACAGTTATGGCCTATGAAACTCGGACACGTCTCTTAAATGGTGTGTCCGTGTCAAACACACGTATCGGATACCAACACTCGTAAGATATTCGTAGGACTCGTATCCATGAAGTGTCTAATTCAACAAATATTTGTGGGATTTCTGACAATTCTAGTACGGTTCTAATACAATCTTAAAAAGAAAAAATACATTAATTTTCTAAAAACTTAAACATATTGTATAAATTTTTATTATGATTATAAAAATAAGGAACAAATCATTTTGAACTAATCATGAGAAACATAATCTTTATTGTCGATTTATATAATTCATAATTATATAAAATAAATTTGTGTCCCCGTGTCCTACATTTTAGAGACCATACGTATCTTCGTGTACATGTTCATGTCTGTGTCTTATCAGTTTTTGTGATACATAGTTTATGTCATTGTGCAATGTGCATCCACTTGAATTGATATTCCTGGTGTTATGCTTTTAGGCTAGATCCTATACCATGTCAATGCCATACAAAGTTCAAAGAATAGAAGAGTTTACAAAGCAACTTGAAGCAGGGGATCTAAAACTTCGAGTCCGAGTGCTAGAGGTCAGTTTATTCACTTTTTGTTGCATTATTTATATAGCTTTTCTCATTCTAAAATGACTTATAGTAGTTTCACACTATCACAAAGTTTTCTCTGGTGTTAACAAAAGGGACTAGAACATAACTTTTATGTGAGATCATTGAACTTGTTTTTGGTAGTCTGAAAGAGCTGCAAGAAAAGCAACAACTCTACAAATGGCAACAATGTATACTGTATTAGGAGGAACTCTGCTAAATCTTGGTATCACTATGAGCAACCAAGGCAATGCAGCTATGGGCAATGGATCTTTCATTGCTGCAGGTGACTGTGTTATGAAGCTTATTGTGGAATCATGTTCAAATTTCTTCATATGGCTGATAGGTGCAGCATTTGAATGTGCAGGTATTTTTATGACACTGTTTGTGAGATCCATGCAAAGGGTAAAGATGCTTGATAAGTTTGAAGAAATGATATAAAATTGCTTACCATTCAATTCGATTCTTTCAAGCTTGTGTAAACTTCCCCTCGTCTCCATTTTCTTACATGTAAAACTCTTGAATGGTGTGTTCGTGTCGGACACAAGTATCGGATCGGACATCGACACTCGTACGACACTTGTAAAACACAGATCGGTGAAGTATCAAATTCAAAAAATATTTGTTGGATATCTAACCATTCTAACAGGGTCCTAAGACAATTTTAAAAAAGAAAAATACATTAATTTTCTAAACATTCAAATTTACTATATAAAATTTTATTATGATTGTAAAAATAATGAACAAATCCTTTTAAACCAATTATGAGAAACATTTGCTAAAAAGACTAAAACATATTTGCACACATAAATCTTTATTGTCAAATTATATAACTAATAATTATATAATATATAGATTTGTATATTCGTGTCCTACAATTTAGTGATTATACTTATATTTGTGTTTGTGTCTATGTCGGTGTTTATGCTACATAGATAATTATTATGCCAAGCAAATAATTTAATAGCTAAGACACAAAAATAAATCTCACTAGATCAATTTTGTAAAGTTAACTTAAGTAAATTAAGATGATTTTAAAGGTATTTAGAGTTTAATTTTATCAAATTCATTAAAAATGTGTTGAGAAATATATATTGACTAAGTAAATGTAAATATAATTTTACTGTGAGATTGAATTACTCTTAAATTTCACTTTGTTAGTATAATAAATTTATTTACAATTTTTCTTTCAAACCCAATAATCTGATAGAAAAAATCATTTTTAACTAAACAAAATTTGTTTTCATTACAATTCTCACCTATTTCTCCTCTGTCGTTTCTAATCCACCTATTACTTGTCTCTTTTGGAAACAAAAATCAAGAAAAAGACGTATATATGGTTGGGAAATAATATTAAATGACGGATTATTAATTATTTTTTGACTTAAGAAACTCCTATTTAATGTAATATACTACATTAAATGACTAATGCATTAATTCTTTATTGACTTAATGCAGAATAATACAGTATTAAGAACTCGTGGTGATATATCTCTTCAATCAAGGCATTTTTATTTATTTTACTTAATTTAATATTTGAGTTGTTCATCATAAGCTTACAGTGCTATGAACACCTTCCAAATAGGGAGAATATGATATAAAAAATTACTTTTTTTGTTAAAAGGAATATTATTTTTGTTTCCTATTTAAAGGTATTATGTAATTCTTGTTTATTAAACATTTTTAACAAAAATACATTCCATTTCTTGGTTCTAATTTATCATATTTTTTTTAAAAAAATCACTTTTATAGTTTAACCACGAATCCTACAATTAGCATAGAGAACTATTAGAGGTAGATTTGGAGAGACTTCGAGAAAACCAAACTTTAATCGAATGAATACTTTAAAGAATTGCAGTCAAACTTGTTTAGAAAACACGAGCTTAGTTTACCTGCATAAATTTTTTCGATACTCAAATTAGTAAGAGTTAGAAAACTTTTTAAAAATATTTGATGAGTAATAAAAGAGCAGATGAGTGAGAACAATTATATACTCGTCTAAGTTAATATTCAAAGATAAATTGTTATCTAGCTTATTAAGAATAGGAAAGAAGATACATTTATTATGCAATTTTTAAGGTTTATTCGTCTCGATTCCCCGATTCCTTTTTGAAAATTAGAACATTTAGTTTATTATAACAAAATCAATTTTCATGTTATTTCGAATTATTCAAATTCGTATATACTTGGAAGTACATCTATCATTAACTCAAATATTTCAAAACTCTACCAATTTTAAAAGCAAAAGATTATACAAATAACATTAAACACTATTTAAAAAAATAATAATTGTAATGTCTCCATCAATGTAGAAGAGGGATAGAACATCTAAAAGGTTGTTAGAAATTAGTTAGGTAGGTGAAGTAAAATGCATTGGCTGAGGGCGTTGGATGCTACGCTCAACTATACACTTCATAATCAATTTATTTTGTACACTATCCTCCATGCACATCTATAGACATGCATGCATGTTCTTTAAACTAAATCTTTTTTATTTTTGTTAGAAATAAAATTTTATCAAATTTTATGCATTTTCAAGAAGTTAAGATAGATTAATTTTAATAGAATATTATGCGGATAAAAGAAAATTGTTTAATTTATTGGTAGCTGAATGTGAGGTGGCACGTGTGTCTTTACATGACATTAAAAAAGTAATAAATGTGCATGGCATGGAACGCATGCTAAATTTTATTATTCAAAAATAGTCTTTAATTTATCACACTCTCTATCTAAATCATTCTTCAATGCTAAATTACCTTAAATTAATTATTTTTAAGAGAACATTTTTTTGTAATTGTGTTTCTTTTTTCATGTCTATAATGCTATTGTCCTAATTACAAAAAGTATCAAAATTAATGTTGTATCAAAATATTTTCACACACTCTAATCATGTTATTTTGAACGAAATTGGAACCAAAAGAATGATTGTTCTTCTTCTCGGTCGGTCAGTCTACTATTCCCTCCTTTCTCTCGGATAAACTCCTTTTGCTCCTCCCACTTCTCCAATTCTTGTTTCCATGAATTCTGTTCGGATGATATCCACAAAAGATACTCTGACGTTCAAATAAGATTTAAATGTTCGACACTCAGTGCTATTAGTACTGATTCTTGAAATATATGTTTATTTATATGATTAATAACTTTTGTTGTTGGGTTGTATTAAAGATCTGAATCACAATTAAAAATATATTACGTAATCTTTGATTATTTATTAGTTTCACTAATCTTCTAAATGATTTCGATCTTATCGATTGTTCAACTCGTGTCGGTCAACTCTAATCGCTACACACTTATTTGGATTTGTAACATCATAAATTAATCATCCATAACTTAACATACTCTCTTAATGAATTTTTATATTTATTAATTTATGAATAGTTCTTTGAAAATTTATTATACTAACAATTAATTTGAGTTAGTAATAATAAAACAATAATAATAATAATAAATAGTACAAAATTTCACCTAACAAACCCATGGAGTTGAAGTTGATGAATGAGAAAGTTGATGCCCAGCAAAACGTTGAGAAGATGCATTGAAAGGCGCGTGTAACTCGTGGCCTCCTCCACCACGCCATATATAAGCACTCGCATCACCCATTTTCATTCGCTCTTCTTCACTCCTCTTTCGTCTTCTCTCACTCTTTCTTCTTCACCAACAACACATCGCAGTCAAAGGTACCTCTTCCAACCTTTCTTTCCTCAATTTTCCTCAGATCCGCACTTCGCTTACCATATTTGATGCATGCATCACCGTTTATCTGTTTCCTCATCGTTTGTTATTCACTCCCAATTCTCTCCTAGATCTCCATTTTCCCCTCGCTTCCTCTTCACCGTCATTGCATTTTGTTTGCTTAATCTCGCTTTGCTTTCTTGTGTTTTCCAATTTCTGAATTGTTCAATGTTAAGAGGTTAATTTGTGCCATGATATATCATTTCTGATGATTCTTGATTCTTGATTCTTGCATCCACCTCACTTGAATTCGGTTTTCAAATATTATGTATGTTCGTTTACTAATTAGGCCTGAATCTCTGTGTGTTTAATGTTTTTGGATTGCAGATTTTATTTTCATCAATCAATGGCGCCAGCAGCTGCAGCATCTTCAGATGATATAAAACCCAGAGGTCCTTCATCAAATATTTTGGATTATATGCACTTTCGAAATAGAGTATATTGATGTTTCACGGTGTTTATATACGCTTTATTTGACCTTGTTAAGTTTTTTTCTGTATAACCGTTCATTTCGTCCGTCGGGCACAATCATAAAGAAAATAATTAAAGCATTAAGTTTCGTATATTTCGTTAGTTGATCTCTTATGTTTGATTTCTATAGATGTTTGCATTGTTGGTGTTGCTCGTACCCCGATGGGGGGATTTCTTGGTACTCTGTCATCTCTATCTGCCACCAAACTAGGCTCCATAGCTATTGAAGGTAAAGCCTATTTCAGTGCTCATTACATTGCATTTGAAACTTATTATGTTTACATGTTTTTTTTATTGATATGCAGCTGCTCTTAAAAGGGCCAATGTTGATCCATCCCTTGTGGAGGAAGTAATTTTTGGGAATGTTCTTAGTGCTAATTTGGGGCAAGCTCCTGCAAGACAAGCTGCTCTCGGAGCAGGAATACCTAATTCAGTGGTCTGCACTACTGTTAACAAAGTTTGTGCATCAGGAATGAAAGGTGGGCTTATTATTAAGAGGATTCTATTTGTTTCATTATATGTTTTTAAGATATAGAAAAAGGATATTAAATTTGTTCTGGTTATTGCAGCTGCAATGCTTGCAGCACAGAGTATTCAATTAGGCACAAACAATGTTGTTGTGGCTGGTGGTATGGAATGCATGTCTAATGTACCTAAGTACCTGGCTGAAGCAAGGTCAATATTCAATTTGATTTGACACTCTTAAAGATTGGTTCTAGTTGTGGCATAAACTGATTCAATAGTAAAACTTCAGGAAAGGATCGCGCCTTGGACATGATTCACTTGTTGATGGGATGTTGAAAGATGGGTTGTGGGATGTCTATAAGGATGTTGGGATGGGAGTGTGTGCTGAGCTATGTGCAGATAACCATTCATTAACAAGAGAAGACCAGGTATTTAGGATTATCTTTTTTAGAAAAGATTTTCGCAGGATTATTGTAATAAATTTTTTTGATGTCTCTGTATTTCCCCTCAGGACAACTATGCGATTCAGAGTTTTGAACGTGGAATTGCTGCCCAAGAAAGTGGTGCCTTTAAATGGGAAATTGTTCCCGTTGAAGTCTCTGGTGGAAGGGGAAAACCTTCAACAGTTGTTGATAGGGATGAAGGCATAGGAAAGGTAACCACATAAATCAGTTGAATCACGGTAATAATTGTATGAATAGGTTAGCCAACAAAAGCACTTGTTTACCCATTAATATTTCCCAGTTTCATGAGTATCAAATATGTTAGAAGGCTATAGGTATCTAAGCACGGGTTATGTGGATATTGGATAATATTGTGAATATGTCCATGTCTAATAAAGGAAACAATTAATCAGGAGTTGGGATTGGAATTTATAGTTTTTTTCTGTTCTCATAAACAACAATTTTATGCAACTTCTAGCTGCAAATTTAGTAAGTTTATAGTCAATAAATTTTTTTATACTCGCCGTGGAATGCAAGTCAATATATTGTTATATTTTTCCTTTTCCTATGCCAGTTTGATGCTGCCAAGTTACGCAAACTTCGTCCAAGTTTCAAGGAGACTGGAGGTTCTGTTACCGCTGGCAATGCTTCCAGCATAAGGTTAATATATCATCAAAATTAGCTCAATTTTTTCATTCATAACGATTTCTAGTTGAATCCTCTTTTCAATTATTTATTATTATAAAATAATAAATTTATTATATATATATGTGTGTGTGTGTGTGTGTATGTATGGTGGGAGAGGAGACTTTTTTATGTGAGACTGAGAGGGATAAGTACTCACCATTAGATGTTATTATGAATGATAAAAGTTTGTGAGTAGTTTTAAACAGTCAAATGACTTTTTTAATTGGCTATGTGAACTTAAAAAACTTTTAATATTGACCATCTATATATGGTTGTATGGTCCAAATTAGCTTATCTTATTCTTATAAAAAAATGGATTTTCCACTATATAAATCTCTTATATGTATGTATGTTGCCTCAGGGTGTGTAGTATGGGGGAAAACAATGCTTGTAAATCTGCCACGTGCTCCTGGTAGTATAGATAGCAAAGAATGTCATAGGAAGACAAGTTTTTTTCCTATATAATGTTTGAGCCACAAGTGATTCAATTAGAGTTGTATTTATAACATATTTAATATTTTATATGTTTCTTTGAGTATTCATTTATCATTAATTTAATCAAATGATAATTAACACCAATCATTAGTTTAATATTTTAATGCAAATGAAAATGCTCTTTCTAACAGTGATGGTGCTGCTGCACTAGTTTTGGTGAGTGGAGAGATGGCAGTGAAGCTTGGGCTTCAAGTTCTAGCAAAAATCACTGGATTTGCTGATGCTGCTCAGGTACATAAAAATATTTTAAATATGAACTACATCTTCAGACCATAAGAAATAAGAAATAGAAAAAATCATATTGGTATTCACATGATTTCTAGTATTTGGTATTATATTATTAGTATAATTTCATACTTATATGAGGTTTGGCTGTGCAGGAACCGGAGTTATTTACAACGGCTCCATCCCTTGCCATTCCCAAAGCCATTTCCAATGCAGGGTTGGAGGCTTCCCAAATTGACTTTTATGAAATTAATGAAGCCTTTGCGGTAGGATTTAATGTGGAATTATTGTAGTACTTTTTCAATTCATGATGCCATGGATTTTAACTGTTCATATTACTGTCTGTAGGTTGTGGCTCTTGCAAACCAAAAACTTCTTGGACTAAATTCGGTAAGTTCTTCTCCGTGTCATCGAGTGAAAGTTGTAATCCTTTAGTGTATGTGTAATAAACTATTTCCACTTCACTGTCTTGAAGAGTGGATGCTATTGTAGAGTGCAGAGCATGTTACAATTTGTCTATAATCCATCATTTAACATCACCGTGGCCATTAATGGCCGTATCCTTAATTATCTTAAAGAGTGCATGCAGTCGTAGGTTCCAAACCCATCTTTGTACAGAACATGTTGGATGTTTTTTCTAAAATCTATAATTTAACGTCACCGCTCATTAATGGCTGTTCCCTTCCATTTATTCCTTTTACTCAAGTAACTACTATTTTACAGGAAAAAGTAAATGTACATGGTGGAGCCGTTGCACTGGGTCATCCTCTTGGTTGCAGTGGTGCTCGCATTCTGGTCACACTCTTGGGGGTATATGTTCTGTTCAAAACTTATTATTTTACAATTTATAATAGCGTGTTTACAGATTGCTATGCTTTTGAAGAAAAAAAAATTCTATCATAGTGCTCCTCTTAAATTCTTTGTTTAATTACTTAAATCGTTATGCTCAATTATTCAAAAAGTTAATAATTTAGAAAATAATAGCAACGTGATTATTTGTCCTTTTTTATTCTATTTTTGAATAAATTACATTGACAATCTAGTGAGAGTAGTATATTACGAGACTGAAATGAACAGATCTTGATCATCTTAGATTTTTTTAAGTGATGGTGTCTTATCAAACTTATAATTCTGAGCATTTATGTATGGTCTCTCCATAATATTGAATGTTCCTTTTGGATTCAGTTAATCTAAAAGTTATGACCTGCAGGTACTGAAGCAGAAGAATGGGAAGTATGGAGTGGGTGGCATTTGCAATGGAGGAGGTGGTGCATCTGCCCTTGTTGTTGAGCTTCTGTAATTTTTCATGTTCCCTAAATGTTGTTTCAGAGTCAGCCTTCCTTTAGCACCCTACATGCATATTTCAAATGTATTACAAGGACCAGACTTGAAGGGTGGACACAAATTTAGCCACATATTTGTTAGGTTTTAATCTTAGATACTGTGAAACTGAAGTTTTCTTAGTATCCAAGTTGACCATTAAGCAATAAAAAAAAGGCTTTCTGTTATATGTTACTGGCGTACTTTGATTTATGGTTTTGACTTAGTGAATGATTTCAACCCTCTTATTCCAACCACAACATCACACAAATTCTTGTTGTACTTGGTCTTGTGTTTGCCAGTTTATTATCAATGTGGTTATTGTTGGATGAAGCTGATCCAAATCAGTATTCAGACTATGATTTTTGAAATATATATACTAATCAATCAGCGTTTTATATGGTTTTTATTGCACTCATGATTTTCAGTACAAATTTTCTTTTAAGTTGTATCTTGAAGACACTGGGAAACAACACCATCAAACTTAATTGAAGAAGCACAAAAGACGCAGAAACTGCAAAACCTTACTTCTAAAAACTACAATAACTGATCTATTATTTTTTATCTAAGAAGGAAGAATGTAAAAAAAAACATAAATTAATGAACTATGTTTATTCTTGTTAGATTATAGTATAAAATTATATAGTTATTTTCCTATTTTCATT
>Ga0123341_1000164_pt1 | contig 32569 bp, 19 predicted proteins | sample Turbeapinknodule_FD_89959 | JGI IMG/M metagenome (GOLD analysis project Ga0123341, IMG submission 89959) | Root nodule microbial communities of legume samples collected from Mexico - Turtle bean Mexico pink nodule | ecosystem: Host-associated > Plants > Roots > Nodule | place: Mexico: Nepantla...
ATATAAAAGGTACTTGTATATAAAGAGAAGGTGTTAGACATCTAATGGATAATGTTTTGAACATAATTTAATCCAATGTAAGTAAATTAAAGAAAATGTGATGCATATTTTAATTATATCATCTATTTAATATAATAAAATATATAGTTTTCAATAAAATCGTATATCTATTATATGTGTATATTAAAATACTTAATAAAATAAAATATATAATTTAAAAATTATGTATTTGTTTTTTATATGATATATAGTTGTATTATGAACTACTCACATATATATATAATAAAATATATTGCCTATTATTTCGCTTTAAAACCTTAAAATATTATTGCTAACCTTAATATAGGAAAAGAAAAAGAAAATAGGAGCCGACACAGAGAACTTAGGTCACTTTTCGCGGGTCGTGTCGATTGGTTTTGGCGCCATCACTGTTGAGTTTGCAACCCAAACCCACAGTTAAAACACTTTGATTTCTCTCTTCTCTTCATTCATTTCACCAATAAGGTAACTTCTCTCTCTCTCTTTCTCTCTCTCTCTCTCTCTCTCTTTCTCTCTCTCCCCTGTTCTACACGATTTTCGTCCTCTAACGCTGACTTACAGATTCAACTGCATGTCCATGTTTCTCAAGTGTTGCTATTGTTTTTCAATTTGGATATTTTCTGTTCTGTTTATTTTCTCCATTGGGATGTGAAATCTCTACTCTTTTTTGTTGCTGTTGAGGGGGGTGATCAACAATGAAAAGTTCAGTGTGAAAAACTGGGAATTGGAGTGACCCAATTCTTGTGCTTGAAAGTACACTTCAATGGGATGAAGCCCAATTTATCAAATGTGAAATTTGGTTAGAAAATTACTTTGTTGGACAAAGATGCATTATTATTACTTGGCTTCTTTACCATTAATTGCTTTGAGTTCGGTCGGGTCAGAGATTGATTTTCTAGGCCACATTGTTTCTACTTTGTCTTCTGGGTTTTCCTCTGTCTAAACTTGGTTGTGGTGTTAGACAGCGCTTTCATTACGATAGAATAATAATTATTTGAATTTTTATTATCTGTTTGAGTTGTTTTGCGAACAATGTTTGGGAGTGAGTGTGTTTATCTTTAGATTCTTCGCCCACACTGTGACAGGGTTCCTTTAAGATTTTCACATATTTTATTATTTGGAAATTTTCTCATTATTTTCTATATAAAAAATGGGAATCCTTTAGGTGAAGAATTGTGTGATCCAGTTGTTGTCGGATAAACTTAATGTCATTTACACACTGTATTTTCAGTTTTTGTTTTAGATAGATATCACTGAAATCATTAATATTAAGATTTGTTCTTGAAAGGAAACATCCATTTAACTACAATTTTTACTGTGACATTAATCAATGCTGTATATGAATGTCCATCTGTGTGATTATGATCAAGTTTTTAATGCCTACTTGAGTATTCATTGGATTGGATAATGTACTCATGTTAATCGATGCCGATCAAATGGTGGATTGAGAACCCAAAGGTTGCGTTGGTTTTGTTTTCTTTGGGAGGAAGTGGTTGTGATTTTCTGATAAGTGCTATTATAGATAATAATATGTGCTTCTTATACTTGTGCCAGATTGGACTTTTCCATTATGATATTGGGTTGGGTTTGGGCTACCACTGTATTGTTGGTATAATATGTTCTACAACAACTGTTGGTATTCATACTTACTGATGTATCCTTTTCATTCATTTCTAATTGATGGTTTCATCATTGATCAGAAGTTAAGGATCGTCAGCGGTTGAGACAATGGATAAAGAGAAAACCTCACAACCCCCAAGAAGAATGACAAGGTCTTCAGCTTCATCTCCAACATCCACATCAAATAATGTAATTGCAGCAAAAGTACATAACCTTGATCCTCTAACAATCAACGACCTTTTTGTTGGAGGAAATCCGATCAGTCTAGATGACATAATTTCCGACTTTCCTGGTAGAAGAAGCCAGATTCTTGAGATTGTGCGTCTTTTGGGACCTTTGAATTCACCAATGCTTCCTTTGTTTGTATATGGAGGTCCTTCTACGGGAAAAACCAGTATCATTCTTCAATTGTTCAGGCATCTCAACAGGCCTCTCGTTTATTCTAGTTGTAGGACATGTTATAACCAGGGTATCTTGTTTGAATCTATTCTAAATCAGTTATTTCTCCATAGAAAAAATGCTGCCAATGGTTATGCAAATGCAAAACGCTGTGACAGACCGTCTGATTTTGTCAACTTTCTTCGGGAAGCATTGACCAATGTTATAAACAATCTTAAAGAGAAGTCAGAGAAGTTGGTCTCAAATAAGACGACAGAAGAGAAAATTGGAAACATGATCTACTTGGTGTTTGACAATTTTCATCTTGTTAGGGAATGGGATAATAGTTCTACTATATTGCCCTTGCTATTTAATCTCTATGATATGCTAAAGATGCATGAGGTGGGTCTGATTTTTATCAGCAGTACTTCCCCAGACACATTTTACTCTAACATGGGATATGTAGAGCCTATCCCCGTTTACTTTCCTGATTACGCAGAAGGTGATATTCGTCAAATATTATTAAGAAACCAAGTGAACCAGAAGCTTTATTCCTCATTTCTCGAGTAACATACTCCATCCCTATATCTCTTTCCATTTTCTGCTTTACGTAATCTCATATAGTGAAGAATTTTATGTCTTTTTCTTGCAGTGTAGTTCTGAAGTCTTTTTATGGAATTACTAAGCAAGTTGGTGATTTGTCTGCTGCCTTAAAGCCACTATATGAAAAATATTGCGAACCTTTAAGTGATAAGGGAAAGGGAGTTGCTCCTGATCAACAGATGAGGCGAAGGCTGCTTGCTCATATCAGCCCTTATATTGGCCCCTCTTTGAATGAGATATTTAAGGTTTCATCCCTTTCTTCTACTGAAGTGGAGACCCGGAAAGAGGAAAAGAGGAAGGGAAATCCCAGGAGATTGGAGAAATCTGAAGAACTTGGCAGTCTTGATTTTCATATGTCTACTAGTGCAAAGTATCTTCTGATTTCAGCATTCCTTGCCTCCAGAAACCCCGCCACTCTTGATGCTTCACTTTTTGATTCCAAAGGTGGTTCTGATAATCGAAAGCGGAAGAGGAAGTAAGTATGATGATTTAATGTTAATACCAAATATGTCTTGTTATGAAAACAAAGTAATATGATTTAACACTCTTCATCGTTGTGAATGAAGCCTTTTTCTGATCTTTTTCCCATGTACTTAATTTCCTTTTCATTTTTGTCTTTGTAGGAATTAAAATTCTAATTATTGTCCGATTGGATGTTTTTCTTTTGTAGCCTGTTGTTAAAAGATAGCTTTACTCTCTTTTTTGTTTCATTTCTTTATAGAGCACTGCTTTTTTCTGAGTTGTGTTTTTTCATGTGTAGGCCTTCTGAGAAAGCGATGGAACGGAAGGAAACTTTAGAAGAAGAGCTACTAATGAAAGGACCTGGGACTTTCCCATTGGAGAGGTTATTAGCCATCTTTCAGTGCCTTGTGTCAGTCTCAGAAGATGAGGAAGAACCAAACAATGATGGATTTGTTATTGAAGGTGGCAACGGTGGACTGATGTCTGACGTTCTTTTGCAGTTGTCTAGTCTATGCAATGCTAATTTTATATTCAAAGGTAGAAGCTGTCCAATTGAGGGCTCAACCCGGTATCGATCAACCATTTCAGAAGATCTGGCTTTGAAGGTGACATCTATGAACTCTCCCTCAAAATTCTTTGGTATTGTTTATGTAAAGAGATTCAATATACACATAAACTCTATAAACAAGAAGTAATGCTTTCAATTTTCTTAAGCAGGTTGCAAGGAGCCTTAAGTTCCCATTGTCAAAGTATTTGTATAGAAGTTAGTATCTTTGGCATCAACGTTTCACAAAGCTGGGATATCAACTTTCTTCTCTTACAGATCTGCCAAGTGCATACAACCTCTACTGTGATCTACTGTCATCAACATGAAACATGGAATCTCCTTAGAATGCTTGAAGTCAAACCAACGGATAGAATGGATAATTGTGACCATGGCAGCAATTCATGGATGTTGAATGGGGGGATCGATAATTCTTTGTGACATATTTTGCTGGTTTTATGTTGATTTGTATCATTTACATTTTTATTTGAAGTTTAGTACCTTGTAAGAAACAATGTAGATGTACCTTAATTTTTTAAATCAATTTTTAATGTTGGCATCTTTAAAGTTGCCTTATTATTGTAAGATTTATGGCAGAAAAATTCTTGTGTTTGTTTCTATGAATTACAATGAAAAATGACGCGTTGAAGTAAGTATTGGGAAACCAATTAGTGAGATCAGTTAGACCATGAACTAAACCCTCTACTGATAAAATTAAACTAATTAAAACCATTGGCCTTAAAAAGCAGTCAAAATCTTGCCTCAAATGATCTATTAATAACCCAAACACGCAAAAATTGGTATTTCATTCACAACTTCCCTGCTGAGTAGAGCATTTTTATCACTATTAGATAATGTAGACAATTTTATTTATATTCTTGTCTTCTGAATTGTTTAAGGTCAGTGTTTGTCTAAATTATTGTAAAATGAACTCATGGATGTGATGTAGATAGATAAATATTATGTTATATGATTTGTTAATTTTATTTTATCATATTGTTAATTTGTCATTTTATAAATTATACACACACTAATACTTAAAACACATTAATTCTAACGCAACTTTTGTTATTAATGAAAATTTACTAAAAATTACAAAATCATAACAGAGATTCATTAAATCATTTCTCAATAATCATCACCAATTGCATCACAAACTGAATTATAATTAGATCAATAAATCATGTATTAATGTTTTTATTAGTTCAATTATTTTTTAAAACATTGATAAAATGAAAAAGATAAAGATACAAATGTCCTTAGAGAGATATAATAAAATAGCTGAATAATCTAATTTACATGTTGGTGTCATGAGGTAGTGTTCTTAAATAACATGTATATATTGAGCTTGTGTATGCTTAGATGAGGTTTGACATGAGGAAACAGCCCACTGACTTTCTATACAGAAAGCACTTGAATTCATGGAGTAAAGTGAGTTTATTACTGAGTTTGGCTATAAAGTAAGCAAGTAAAAATGTATCTAATATATAAAGGAGGTAGACACACCTTTACTTACTCATTTTAGAAACAAACTCACTGTAGAGGAGTGTTGCAGAAAAGGAGCAAAATTAATCCAAGATTTCTTGGAGAAACTTTTATATCAAAGGCCATGGTTTATGGTGAAAACTTCCATGGTGTCTCTTTTTCTACTTTTTTAGGGGGTTTGATCTTCCAAGACATGTTTGGTAATCAGATTAGTGTTCCATCCGTTTCCATATTTCCATGGCTAAAAAGGCTACACTTTCCTTGACATGTAACTTCAGTCAATAACTTTCTCCCCAGTAGAAAAGATATTCCACACCAATGTGCCTATTATGTACAAAACGACAGCAACCTTAAAAACATCATTCCAAGAACCTGCAATAAAAGATCACATGATTGAAAACCAAGAAAAAAGTTGCAAAAAAAAAAGTAAACTTCAAAATAAAGAGGGAACTCTTAGACCTCGCTGGAGTATTAAACCAGTTGCAGCTGTACCAAAGACACCAGCAAGCACTCCTGCCGTATTTGATAGGCCAAGCAATACACCCTGAAATTGAATCTCGTGAATAATATGATAGAGGCATATTTTGATGTATGAGTATCAAGAAGAATAGTTGAAGTGAAGTGTATTGTAGTCTTTAATCTTTTGGTAAAATTGTGTTGGTGATATGCCATATTCGTTTTACTAATAGTATTTAACACTATTAAGCTCAAAATTTCCAGTTTATCGGTTGAGGCCACAGATATTAGGAAAGCAAATACTCACAGCATAGCGGGGTCCAATGTCTTGGTGATTGGAATATAGACCAGATTGTGAGAATGCATCAGATCCCTGTCAAGAAAATAACATTATGGCTAAATTAAGGTGATTCTGCATATATTTAGAACATATGGAAACATGTTGTAGAGGTTCTAATGCTTCAAAAAATAGAGGAATCTCATACCTGACAACACACCATGCACAGTACAGCCATGGCAGGTGTTTTGACATGGCTCAGCTGAGAAAGAAAAAAGGCAGGACCCAGAAACCCTATTGATTGCATGATCTGCAAACTCAAAAGCATTAAAAGCAGAATCATTTTGAAGAGTGAAATCAATGCAAAATATTTCCTTCTATTTAGCACCGAAATGAATGGATGCCTAGTACTATTATTTAAGAAAAAAGATATTCCATTGAGAACATCATGTATATAGATAGCAGTTGGCCATGCATGACAAAATTCTGCTACAAGAGCAATGGTTTTCTTGCCTTTCGAACAGTTGTTATGGAGAGGCCTTTTCTCACAAGTGTGTCAGCAATCCACCCACCAATATTTGCAGAAGCAGCCATGGTTAACCATGGAAGAACACATAAGAGCCCAGATTCAGTGAGGTTGAACTTCAGAACCTGAGAAAATGATTAGTCTATTCATTCAGTGGCCTAAAAGCAGAAATATAATGTGATGTACTAAGTAATGAGTTCACTGTACAGATACATACAACTAAAGGAAGTGGTTAAATTTAATAAAAAGTTAGTACCTGATTATAATAAGTAGGCATCCAGGTCAAAAGAATAAAAGTCCCCCAATTGTGACAGAAGTGGGAGATTATAAGAGCCCAAACAGGTGCTTTTGATAAAATTAATTTCCAAGGAATGGAAGAAACAGGTGCATTTGATACATTGCCTTCTAGTATGAACCTTTTCTCCTCTACCCCAAGATCTGGGTCATCTTTTGGGGAGCTATATGCCTGGTAGAGCCCAACAGAGATGAAAGGAAATGAGTCAACAGGCTAAGCAGGAAACTAAGGAGTACCCCTGCCATTTAGAATTTTCTGTGCAATGATAATGTGTTTCCATCTAAATAGAATTTCAGAGACCTTATTGTGCAAGAAAGTTGGTCTGCTCTTATATCCAGTCAATGGATCAATATTCTTGAAAATAAACTTGCATACTGATGAAATTGAAGTCATACACTATGAAACACTTTTTAGACCGTCCCCTTAATTATGGATTGTCAGGGGGAAGGTTCTTTTTTCCTCCTCTCAAACATTTTTTCCATTAGGAAAAGATACATTGAGAAAATTAAGTGAAACTTACTTACCTTTTTTAACCACAAGGCAAACCAAAGACTTCCAAGGGATCCAAAAGAGTAAAAAACTGATGGCCACCCAAATTTTTGGATTAGCAACGGTGAGAATGCCAAGCCAACCACCGAACCAAGGTACATGCCACTATATACTAGGGCAAGTGATCTGCTTCTCTCTGAAACTGGAATCCACTTGGAAAGCATATTATTCATAGCAGGCATGGCAACACCCTGAAAACAAAGAATTAGCATGGTGAGGTTCTAAATCTTAAGACTAAGATTCTTGCCTATATGCTTAGACTTTCAACATGAGATCATTCATATGGTAAAATATCATCCTTTTGTTTGTATTATTTACACATGGATAGCTTAGTTTTGGAGGGTAGAGGTCATAAACTATGAAGGTATGTTTGTCTATCTTGGTTGCATTTGTGCATCACTTTCCCTGTCTGTTTTAAAGGAGAATAAAGTCCATGCTTTGAGGCTAGTTTTCTAACTTTTTCTTCATGCTTACACGATAGAAAGTTGCAAGCAATCTTATCGAGCCAAAGTTCATAATAAAGCTTGTGAGAGCCTAAACAGTTGACACTCCAAATTATGATGACCACCAAAGCATTAAGATTCAGATGAGATTTTACAAAAAGCTGATATGTTTATCACGTGTGTGAAATCCTCAAGTATAGCTATAAAGTGTATGATAGATCAAGTTTAACATTTGTACATCCTATCCTAGCATTTTTACCAAGATGAAGCATATATCCTAAGAGTCTTAGAAGGTTATTAAGATGATTCAGAACTCCGCTTACCGGTTCAGTGCTTTTGAAACTAGTAATTAGGAAGGGAATATAACTATGTTCTGATTCTCACGTTAATGGTTTACAGCATATAAATAGGAAAGGAATAAAAACAGCCTATTTCTAAAATATCAGGAATTGATCTGATCCCGACCTATTTTCCCTTCAACTATACGGATTTTATATCCTATCATAATCTGAATTTAGCACTAGAATAGAATTTCAACCTTCCTAATTTAGTGACAAAACTCATATTTTGTCTTTACAAAGATATTTGAAAAAGGGAGAAAAACTCAATTTAACTCCAGTTTTGTAATTTTCTTTTCATGTATCCTTTTTTAAAGCTGATAGTTGGTTATGCATAAGAATAGATGGCTGGATAAGTGACCATAAGAACATGTTTCCTTAACCAAGTTGATGAAACCATGTAGTATAATAGATATATGATAGACCAACCTCACCGATCCCCATAAATGCACGCATAATAAGCAAACAAGGGAGCCCAAATCTTGCAGCAATAGGTGTTAAAATTGTTGCCATTGACCACCAGACAACTCCAAAACCTAGCACTAGCTTCCCACCAAGTTTGTCTGCCCATATGCCACCGAGGACCTAAACCAGAAAAACAAAACAACATTGCATAAATGTCAGTATGCAACTATGACAAGACAGTTAAAGATTTGAGTTTCTAGGCCATGTTCTCTTAAAAAAACATAAAGTAATATGTGTTTCTAGGCCATGTACTCTATTGCCTGCTAGAAGATAAATATATGGTATCAATTTGTCGTTTAAAGTAATATGTGTTAGATAATATTATATATATTAGTTAAGGATAGTTTTAGTCTTTATGCTCTTGTCATGTTTATATATTTATATCTTTATTATGCCTTGTATTTTTACACTCTCTATTAGGCTAATATCAAAAACCCTATTTCTCTTGCTTTACATACCCTCATCCTTTGTTTCATTGTTATTAATATGTTCAGGATAGCTGATATAGCAGTCACACCTGAGTAAGAAGATAGCCCCAGAAAAAAGATGACTGAATTAGGCCAACTGTTGCACTGTTCCACTTAAATTCTTGTGACATTGGAAGTATTGCTATGCTCATATTCACCTGTATATTATAATGGAGAAGAAGCATCAGTAGTTCATATTAAAAACACAACTATCAAGAATAGGGAAATTTAAAAACACAACTACATATCAAATGATTGATATAATTGAAAAGATTTGGACCCATTCATGTTACTAACATCACAATGTGATATTACAGAGATTGAGTTGAGACCAAAAATTATAGTAGGGACTACCATTATTTATTCAGGATCTATTAAATTTTCTTTTTATCTTTCTCATAACATCACATTGTCTTGTTAGTTAAAGAAAAACCATAATAACAGCTTCTGCATAAAAAGTAGTACAATATTGGAGACAGTAGAGACTCTGCAATGCCAACCCAGTGAAATATGAAGGAATGAATATATTGGGAATATGAGACATGGTAAACATTAATATATTGTAATTTAAATTGTCTGAATACCAAATGAAAACACTCACACGGTCCATGTTGCACAGCAGAAATGCTGCAAAACATAGCAATACAATAACCCAACGCTTAGGAAACTTCTGCCACCAAGAAGATACTTGTGGAGCATTCCCTTCCAAGAGAATGGCTTCACCTGTCCCTTCAGTTGATGCAAGGGGATCCACCTCCGATTCTGACTTGTAATGAACACAAGCCGGATTAGCCTTACCAACTTTGCTTAATCCTAGTCCATATACTGCTCTTTGTTGAATAAGGCTACAACTATAGGGATCTGAAGAGAGATAGCATTGAAATCTTCTGGCGTTGAGTTTCATGTTCATGCAGTGAATAGATTTCTGGGATATTGAAGAACAACGATGCACTTCATCTTGAAATGTTGGTATTGCTTTTGAAACTTTCTCATTTAAAGGTTCTCTAGCATGAAAACGCATCCCATGCCAGCCTCTTGAGAAAGGATCCTTTGCAACCTGACCACCATAACGTGCAACAAATGCACAAGAAATGTCCCCTCTATGAGGTGATAGATCCTTTCCCAATTGATATACATTTCCTGTCCATATCAAACAGTTGCTAAAATTTTTGTTCATAGGCTACTGTAGTGATCTACATAAAGCAAGCTTTGAGGGTTTCAAGAGAATCAAAATCAAACCTAATTGATACACAATCTCAAACTTAACATAATTTCCATGCATTGCTGAACAATATATAACTCTGTCATCAAAATAAACTACCGAAAAAGTTATCCATGCTTTTCTCCATCCATAACTTTATCAGATCAACTACATCCCCATAAGGATATGTATGTATAAATTCTGGTAACTATTGTGCCTCAAACAACATAAAAAAAAAGCTTGGTTTCAGAAAGTGGAATGTCAAATGTTTTTTCCCTTGGAGAACTAGTTGGATTGTGGAGAGCCAAATCAGTGAAACGTGCATCAGAGGATGTTACTTGCTACCAAGTTAAATCATTGAGAAAAAATATCTCTGAATACTCAAAAGTTTCATCTCTAAAGCAAGTTTTCAAGAAACAGCTAGAATTTTACCAAAAGCCACTCTAGGCAATTGTTGGCACAGACCATGAAAAGGGTCATCATCATTCCATAAGTTCCCCCTCCTTCCTGCTATAAAAAGATTGTGGGAAAATGTGTTTTGAACAAAAAAATCTTCAATATCTAACTCCAACGTTTGGCTTTACTATCTACACCTCTATGGATAAACATCTACAATAATGAGAAAGTAAAGGCAAAGAAATCTCTAGCAATAGTAAGCTAGAAAGCAAAAAAGAACAAAGTGACAATTTAATCCATAAGATTAAGAATAACTGAGTAAAATAGTATAAGAAAAAGATAAAATTAGTAGAGTGAAAAGAATGATGGTTGAGGAAGAAAAACCTGGTGCAGTGAAAGAAGTGAAGTTTCTGTTGGAAAGCAAACCACCCAGAGCCATTGGTAATGCAAGTGAGGAGCTATGAAAGTGAGAAGTGAAAGATGAGAAGAAGGATCTCACACCATGTCACAGCACAAAAACATAATTCAAATTCAGCAAAATGATGTGATGTCATCCATGGATAATGCAAATCTCTCCCTCTATGCTATGCTAAGCTATTGGATAAGCAAACCAAATGATAGAACCTGTTTTGAAAAACCATTAAAAACTACAAAAAAAATAAAAAAAAATCTCATCCCTTTGTTCATTAATCATAATAACAATTTTCCATAATGATTAGATAATTTTTTGGGATATCTTTTTCTTAAAAATAGAATATTAAATTCCAGTTACTTTTTTAGCAATAAAAAAGAGGGTGGAGAGTGTGGCACGTGGCACGTCATCCTTGCAAACAATGGGTCAACTGTACAGAAACATGAAATTATTGATATACCCCTTTGGATCGGTGTGCTTTTGGTATTGGTGAGATGATAATAGGAAGTGAACTGAGGGTTAATATGGGAATATAAAAAATTGAAACTTAAGTTAAGTCCCTGTCGGAAAAGTGCAGGATAATATTTATTATTATTATTTTTTAATGATTTTCTTCAATTTTTTGTTTTCAGTATTTCAAAAATACCAAGTGATGTTATTTTCTGAGGTGATGTTATTTTCATACGTGGAATATTTGGTTGGACACGTGGAGGCTTGACCAACGTTAAAGTGTTTTGTGGTTTTATATGGGAACATGTGTTTCTCGAAGAATGGAGTTCATTAAAAATTAATTACAATTGCAAAAAATACAGTTTTGATACAATAATTTTAATTTTGTTTATATTTTAATCATATTTATTGATTGTGTTGCTAAATATTGAAATAAATATTGTCAGGTAAAAAACATCAATAACGTGTTAATTCAAATGTTCTTTTGTATAATAGATATAGGTAATAAAAATAAGTATATGAATAAATGACATGTTAATTATTTAAGTGTGTAATAAGTGAATTTTCATTATTTTTAATTAAAATATTTTATTTGAATATAAACTGTTATTTATTTAATTAATTTTTAAATGCCCTTCTAATATTTGGTAGTTGCAACTTGAGAATTGAATTTTAGGAGTAAGAAGCTCCAACAAAGTTTTTAAAGTTTAAATACAATATACTAAAATTATAAAATTTAATGCAAATAAAAACCTAATTAATATTTAAACACTATTTTATTGTAATATTCTATTAAACTGTAAGTAAATCATGTTGTTAGGTAACACATTAACGAATGTCTAAATTATGTAAAATTTAATATCAAATAATTCAATAGTTAGAGTTGTTAAATTCCTATCACATGGAAAATTATTAATATAAGCTTAACATTTGGTATCAATGGATCCTATCTCGTAATTAAATACATAAAAGTTTGAGTGCAACGATTTTCATAAATTACTATTTTTAAAGAATTATTATTTTCAATTTCTGATAAATTATTAAATTTGATTTTGAATTCTAATAAACCTAGTGAAGATTATAAACTGAATTTATAAACAAATACGTCTTCAAATTTTGTTACTAGGGTTAACATGAGTTTGATTGGAGTTATAAATTAGCTTTGAAGTTTTAAGTCAAAACACCATTTTCAATTAAAAACTTAAAAAATTATAAATTTATGAGTATTTCATTTATATGTTATTTAACTTATCTATTACTTAACTTCTATAAATTTAAATCTTGCATGAAATTCCAAAAAATTATTGAAAATCACAACTAAATATCAAAAGTCAAAAAATATATTCCACATCCACCAATTTATAAGTCAAAAAATACATTGTGGATTCACCAATCTTTAAGTCAAAAAATACATTTCGATCCACCAATCCATGAGTCAAAAAATCATTCCAAATCCACCAATTCATAAGTAAAAAAAATATATTATGGATTCATCAATCCATAGATTTCACATAACCTACATTCTGGAAACCTATAAACCCCAAAATGATGAATTTTCAAATAAAAATAGGAAGGTTAATGTTGGTTTTTTAAAAAAATGTAAGGGTTCTGGAAGAAAAATGTAGGGGTGCAGGAAAAAGAAACATCCTCAGTTTCAATGAATCACAAAACCAGATCTCATTGGTCAGCCCAACTCTGTGAGGTTAAAGGGAATTACTTCTTGCACCCCTATTGCATTCTGGAAAGTTTATTTAAAAAATATTTTCTAAAATGTATTTCATAAATTTCAAAAAAATTATTTCATAAAATTTTCCAGAACAAAAATGACTTAAAAAAAGTATAAAATTATCTTTTGAAAAGCTGTGGGGGTGCAGGTTCAAATTGAGGGGTGAAGGAAGCAAACTTTTGTGGTTGAATAATACAAGGCCCATCACAACCCATTTCAAAAGGAGACAAAAAGGCTCTCAGCTCTATACGGCGTCGTGTACAACTCCTCCTCATTCTGCAAATTTTGTATCTCAACAATAAGAATTAAAAAAAAAAACTCTTCTTTTCCAATTTTCTTTCATATTTTTATTCATCTAAATCAAAATCTCTTTCTCTCTCTTGTTTCTCTCTCTTCCATTCTATCTATCCATTTCTGTCCATCGCCGACAACCGCCAATTCCCTCCATTTCAAAGCAAACCCCTTTCTTCTTTCTCTTCTCAGGTACTCAATCCCCTCTTCCTCTTCCTCTTCCTCCACCTCTTCATCTTCTTCTTCCTCTCTCGCTCTTGCTCTCTCTCTCTCTCTCTCTCTCTCTCTCTCTCTCTCTAACACATGGATTGCCTAGCTCTATTTGAATGCAAGAAAACGTTTCCCATTTTATCTTTGCCACATCTTAGTGCCTTTCCGACATTAGCACGTGGTAAATAATCGCGGGTCATCTTCAAAATGTGTTTTTTTTGTGTGACCCCACGTAACCTTTATATGTTGCTGTTTTTGCTGTTGCTGTTGGGTTATTTATTTATTTTTGCTACCGGGGAATGATGTTGTGACCAAGGATAGTGTTAGTGATTTTGTTTTGCAATGGAAATGATAAAGTTTAGGTTGTCTTTTTTAGTCTGCAATGACTTGTACTGGAGACGGGTGATTGTAGTTGTAGTGTTATGGGAATGGGAATTCTTGATGTGATGGGGAAGTGCTTTTGGTTTACTACTTGAGTGCCTGTTTTTATATGAGAATTAATGTGATATAATTGGAGGATGCTGGGTGATAATGAAAGATTGGTCCTTGTGAGTTTTTATATGGTTTAAGTTTTTTCAAGACGGTAAAAGAAACTTCTAACTTGTGACTGTAAGTTTTTGTAGAATTTTTAAACAAGAGCAAAGTATTGATTAGATGAATTTAAGGGTAGCTTGCTAGGCTATTCTGCAATTCTTGCATCCGAAGTTTCCTTTTTAAGAATTGGTGTAAGAGGGTGCATTAGGTGTTTGTTGTTTGATATGTAAAAAGTACTAATAACTATTTTTTGTTATAAAACTAAGAAATTTACAATGATATCTTAGACACAAATAGCACATAGCTTATAATGCAACGGTTGATCACTTGTTCAAAAAAACCTAAATGAAAATAGGGCTGTTGTTTGTTAAATCATTATAAGTATTTGCATGCACCTATTGGTGAAGCAAAAACTATGGGTTCAAACTCTCTATGTAGATATAGATTTGAATAGCAATAAAGGCATCCTTCGCTCTGCATCTACGTATGTGTGTGAATTACTTTAGAGAATTTACCATTTTTGGCACTTTGTTACGGTCAACATGTTTATGTTATCATCCTTAATTTGTAAGTAGTATATGTTTACTTACTATTCATTTCTATAATGGCATTTTCTGCTCATAGTGACTTCTTGTTCTGTTTTTTTACAGTTGTCGCTCTAAACTTGCAAGGTGCTAAATTATTCTCCATTCTTCTCTTTTGCAAGTTTACATCTGTTTTGCAAATATTTTTACGGACCATGCATTTGAGAGATGCTGCTGGAGCTTCTTAATCCTGATTGCAGAATTGCTATTACAACTGGATGCATTATCTGGCTGTCTGAATTTGAAGTTTAAATCTGTACCCCGGCTAATATTGCTTGCATCACAGAAACTTTCATCAATAGATTTTACTTTTCAAATTGGTTTAATATGTCAGAAATTGACATGGCAGTTATTAAACCGGAGGTATGCTACTTTTTTTACTGAGTTTTTTTTTCTTCTTAATCTATCCATATAGTTCAGAGGTTAAAGTTTTACTTAAAGTTGTATCACTTTGGGCTTTTTATCTTGTTCGTCTCATTTTTATTTAGTAGCCATGCCTGCTTAATTTGTTCTTTTATTCTTTATTTGTAAAGGGTAAAGAGCACATTTTGTTGTATATGTTTAAGAACTTGATTAGTATTAATCTTTGTTACTCTTAGAAAGTTGAATTTAAAGTTAATTCAAACTCATAAAAATGGGTTGAAAAGTGAGTTTGCACCCACTTATATATTATAATTTGATCATATATCTAATTGATGTAGAATCTTTAACAGACTTTCTCATGTTGAAGATTGAACATTTTTGTGCGGGGTCTGATTGCAGGTGTCACAATGGGTCCAACAAATCTCGATAAGATAGGCTTTGATAAACTTTAATACCGTCTTAGAAAGTAGACTTTAAACCTAATTGAACTTCACAAAATCTACTTGTAAGCATTCCCTCCGAGAGTTGAACTTCTCAAGCATTGGAGTAGAGAACGCTTGTTAGGATAGACTTTGATACCATCTCAGAAAGTGAACTTTATACTTAATTCAACCTCACAAAACTGGCTTGAAATCTGAGGTTTGCACTCACTTATAAATTATCATTTTGTCATATTTCTAGTCGATATGTGATCTTTAACCATTACTGTATCTGAATTTCTCAATTTAAAAATATTTGAATAAGTGAAATTTTGTTGTGAATATCACCCTTTTACAATGTTTATTGTTTTTCCCCTCAGGAGGAGTTGAGATTTTAGAAACTGTAGATAATTAAGTGGTGTTATACAGGTTGAGATTTTAGACAAGAATATGAATTATCTTTAGTTTTGGCTCTTGAAAGGATGATGGGTTTAGAGAAATTTAGCTGGATTAGTTTTCCTGTATGTTAATCAGTACTAGTATGGTTTAAGTATCAATTTGTTAATTATTATCAAAGAACTCAGTATCATTAAAATTAATTATTAATGAGCTGGTACTCCACTAGATTAGTTTTTCAGTGTGTTAAATTTATCAGCCATAACAAACTAACAGAATACAGCTGACAAAAGGAGTTATTCACCCACTTTAGAGTATTTGGTTCTGCCAGAGAAGCAAAAAGCTTGTGTATTTATTTTCTGTCCCAAATCCTGATAGATCCTTAATTTCATATAAAAAATTTCAGATGATGAAGCCTTATATCTGGCTTGAGACATCAGATGGTTCAATCCAACAAGTGGAACAAGAAATTGCAATGTATTGCCCATTGATTTGTAAAGAGATAATACAAAAAGGGATGGGGTCTTCCAAGAATTGTGCAATATGTCTTCCTCAGCGAGTCAGTCCTGCAATATTGAGCTTAATTTTTGATTATTGTCGTTTTCATCTAGTACCAGGTCGCTCAAACAAGGTTCTACTACCTGTTCTGCCTACCTCTTTAATGCTTGTACATTGTTATTATCTTTTTAAAAAGATAATTTAGAGCTGAACAACAATATATGTCAAGATGATCTAACCTGGGGGTTATTCTTTGTACAGGAAAGGAAGTCTTACGATGAGAAATTTGTTAGGATGGACACGAAGCGGCTATGTGAGTTGACATCTGCTGCAGATAGCCTTCAGTTGAAGCCATTGGTTGATCTTACAAGTCGGGCACTTGCACGGATAATTGAAGGAAAATCTCCAGAGGAGATACGCGAAATATTTCATTTGCCTGATGATCTAACTGAGGTGTCTGGTGCTTGTGAGAACACTGTATGCCAATTATGTCTTCTTTCATCTTTATTTCTCTTTTTTCACACATGCTTTTGATCTAGGAAGAGAAGTTGGAGCCCTTGAAAAACACAACTGATGACCCAAGGATCAGGCTTTTGAATAGATTGTATGCCAAGAAGAGGAAAGAACTAAAAGAGCGTGAGAGGTTGAAGGTACGAGTGTTGTTTCTTTATTTATCGTACTAAATGAAGTATATGTGAGATTGTATAATGTATTCCTTATTCCTTAATACGACATCCCAATTAAATTGAACTTTTGCTGCCAAGAAATGTTTTCTTGTATCTCTTTCCTGTCCTAAATTTTAGATTGTTGAATTTAATGAGAATTGGTCCTTTGGATGTTTCAGAGTGTTGAAGCTGAAGAAGAGCATGTAGATAAACGTTCAGTTGATGATCTTTTGTCTTTTATTAATGGAGATGATGAAGGTAAAGCATTTTAATCCCTATTTTTCTTTAGTTTACTTCCTGATTCTTTCTGTACATTGGTGAAATATATACCAGTTCAGCCCTAATTGAAGTCTTTCTATTTTATATTATTTTTGGGCCACATGAAATTATTTCTGTGAAACCTGCATGATGGATATAATGATTGGTATGATTGCAATAAGAGGGAAGATATTAATGACAATGACTAATGAGGACTATACAATTGACCGTTTTCCTAACGTGACAATTGTATGGCATCACTGAACCTACTATGTCATTATGTCTATATATAGCATGGTTGTTGATAGTTTTCGTTACTCATGTCTTGCAGCTTTTACTTGTTCTATTTAGAATAGTTTCATAATTCTTTGGGGGCAATATTTTGAGAGCTGTATCTTTTTTTTTTCTGGTTTAATTCCTTTTAAAGCTTAATTAATGATGAAGAATTTCGTTACAGATCCAAAGGGCATTAAAACTTCTAAGAATAAAAAGAAAAATAGAAGGAAAAAAGAGCAACATCAGAAGAGCTCTTCTCTGACGGAAGCTTCTAAAGTGACTAAGAAGGTTGTTGTAAATATTCTGTTCTGTTTTATTTTATGAAAAAAAATCAATTATGTATCATGTAAATTACAAGTGCTGCCTTTTTCTATCTCATGATAGGAAGTAAATGGTCAAAACATCAGACACCCAAATTCTGAAGCTGATATAATTGCGGAGACTTCAATTTCACATACAGAAGATGTTTTTGCTCATAAGGAGTTTGACGATGGAGATATAGATGATGGGATTGATCCTGCACTTAAGGAAAAAATTGACAGGTGGGGCTACATTCCTAGTGCATGTTTGGAAATACCTTTCTGGGAGAAATAATTTTCTTAAAGCTCTCTTAGGAAGTTCTGATTAGAAAAGAACAATTATTTCTCCGAATAGGCTTGAACCAAGGACACACTAATTATAATGTTTGCACTATGTTGTTTCTAAAATCTATTTTTTATTGTGGGTGGCTATCATTATCTTTAGCATAGTTGCAGTGGCAGATCACTAGCTTTTCTTCTCATTAGTGATCTGTAGCATTGCAGAATATTTTGTGTGTGGAGTATAGCATATGCAGAGGACAAGGCATCAGAATGATTGAACACTATACTTCTACAAATTGTACTTTTTGAGTCATCTAGTGTTGAATATGGCATGAAGTGTTTGTGTTTATCAGAGGAAGATATGGCAATGCCAATTTGTTGGACTTTACAAGTTTTTGTATTTTTTATCTTTGTTGTTTTCTGGATGAGAATGATCAATTTAGTAATATTTTGTATCCTATATCAACTAACCATTAATTTTTCTTGACCATGAATATTGTAAAACTATTAGATGGGTAATGCAATTAGTTTGGATAGTGTGCATGTGCCTGTATTCAAGAAAAAATTTAATCTAATATTTAATGACTTCCTGGTTCATTTTAATTATTAATACTGGTAAACATATATAATGGTATAAGTATTTAAGAATTACTTGCTTAGGAGGGCAACTAATACTTCCCTATTTTCTCAGCAAGTCTTTAGCAATATTATGATGGTAATTGAATTGCCACTTTAGCTCTGCTTCTACTATTTCTTAAGTTTATTACAACTTTTCTTATTGGTTTACAAGGAATCAAGCCTGTAGCTTCTGAATATCTTACTCTTACGAGCCAACACTTAGTGCAGTGTTTGACACTTTTTAATTATTAGAAGAGGGAGAATTTCAGAGACGAGTGCAATGTTTTATTTCTAAATATGTTGATTATTGTTATAATGAATTTCAGTTTCAGATATCAGCAATATATATATATATACTGATGCTAGCACCCAAGGTTGGTAACAACTGCATAACTACCTAGATTAAATGTATTTAATGGTGTATAAAGTTGTCAGCAATTGAAACAAAAACTAGTACACCAATGGAATTGTAGCTGGAATAGGTTGAGGATCAGGTGACCGGAATTCTTTGTGGGGAAATTTAATTTAATTGAATTTCTTTTGAAATGAACAATGTACCAGCAGGAGATAGCATTTGTTGCCCTTGTAAGAGTTGCAGTACCCTGAAAAGATACACTCATGGGACTTAAAATTGAAATTGAGTATTATAAGGTCTGAGAATAGGGGAACAAGCACACTGAAAGACTCTTGGAATGAGTATTCGGCATTTGGTTGAACAATTGTGTGTAAGGAACTGCAAAGTAAACTGATGGAGTGATGAAGTTTGTTGAGGAAGAATGAGACAATAAATGCATGATCCTGTAGTTTTAAGGGCATAGAGGCATGACTGTGTAGGGATAGACCCAATTTGACTGTGTTCTTTGTTTTCTTTCTACTACACCATTTTGGTATTTTGTTTGAGGGAAGATGAGCCTATGTATAATGCCCGAGTCATTCAAAAGCTTGGTGGTGAGTGGGCGAAACTCCTCTCCCCAATTAATTTGAAGAGGTTTAGTTTGCTTTTAAACAATGTTTCAGCTATGAAATTAAATTGTTGAAAAGTGATGAAGGTTTCTGACTTGTTTTCGAGTGGGCATGTCCAAGTCAATTTAGAATAAGCATCAATAAAAGTAATGAAGTACAGAAAATTGGAGGATGTTAGAGGAGCAGGTTCTACAAATCACTATATACTAATTCTAGTGGTGAATTTTAAGTTGTAGAAAGAAGGTAGTCGATGTGTTTTTTCAACATAGCAGGCTGAACAAAATTTGAGAGTGCTTTTATAGATGAGTGGAATATTCCATTGTGGTTGTACAGTTCTCATAGATGAGTGGAATATTTCATTGTGGTTGTACAGTCCTCATAGATGAGTGGAATATTCCATTGGGACACCCTAGTTTTAGATGCCATGCCACGTAAAAAGAGAATGGCTGGTTATAGCATAGTCAGCATTATTCTTTACAACAGGAATAGAAATAGTTTTTGAAACTGTAATCAACAGAAACTGAAGAGAAGAATTTTCAGAGAATAGTGTGAAGTTTTATTTCAAAATGTGCTGATCACTGCTGAAGTGAATTCAGTTTCAGATATTAATTATATATATATGTATATATATATATATGATGATGATGATGACAGCATCTTGAATTAGTTACAATTGGATAACTACCTTCACTAACTATAATTAACATTCCTAGTTACAGCTGTACGAATCTCCCTGCTCTTAAACAAAATTAGTGTTTACATGTGCAGGGTCCAATAGCTACCCTTGCATTAACTGTCTTTTCTTTTCATCATTTTAGGTGTAGAAGGTAACATTTTGATGTAAAGGGTTTTTTATGGTGATGTTATATAAATGTGCTTTTAGGAGAGTGTAATGCAAACCTTATGTGTGCTTGGTGACCATTTGAACACAGGGAAGTCGAAGATTTTGCCCGCCGATTGAACTCTGACTGGCCGGAGAGGATGCAAGAACTTTTATCATCTGGACATGAAAGGAAGACAATGCTTTTTAGTCCCAATGGAAATAGTTTTCTACGGCGAAATGCTTGTACGTTTTTTCACTGTTTTTGAGTGATTATTATACTTGTCCTTTCATTCTATGCTTGCTAACTGAAGTTAAAAAAATTCTAAAAATGTTTCTTACTGAAAAAACTTATTTGTATAATAATTTTCCTGCATTCATTATCTTCTTTTTTAAAATTAGCTTCTACAGTTTGTCAGCTAAAGTTGATGACATGTATTTGGTGTGCTCCTTTTATTGTTTATACAAATTTGTTTCTTTTTGTTACTTAGTTTATACAAGTTATCTGTTAGAATGCCTGTTATGCAAAGTAAATATTACATCTTACCATGTCCTATCAACTTGTAGAACCATGGTGCCCTATCATTGCCAAAGAAACTTCTAACCTTACAACTGAACTTGGCAAGATTAATTGGTAATCTTTCAGTCTGTTGTTATCTTCTGGAGTAGTGTTCGATTTATTTGGTATGCGATATAGTAATAAAGCACATTCTTGACTTCGGTATTTTTGGCAGCCTGTTCAAAATGGCAATTTTCCATTCATTTCACTCACTTTCACTGTGAAATGCAACTAAATAAAAACATTTCATGTACAGGATTGCGACTTGGATGGACTGGAAATGAGTGTGTAAAAGATTGCAAGCCTACCCAGATGACTAATGGCTTTAACAATTTTGAGAGATGCTGACATATGCTAGAAAATTGTTGCATGTCAGTTATTTTCATTTTACTGTTTAAATTGATTCTTTGTTGTTCATTATTGGTGTTCAGCTCTGGTGCTATTTGCTGCTGGGGGCTTTCTCTTGTAAACTCATAGGAAAGAAATAAAAAAAGGTTGAGGTTGTGTGGATGACATAAGTCGTGTTCATTTGGTTTTCGTTGGTTTCTTTTTTCAAGTTGTGATTAAAAGCTCCTTTGTAAGATTTTTGTAATTTTATACGAAACAGAAGTGTTATACTGTTACTTGATCTTGCATTAACAAACCATTAAATAGTTGTCCTTTTGAACATGTTATCATAATCCTCTTCAGGTGATTTATCAATGCATTGATTGAGTGTCAGTATAGAAATTTTACAGTGATAATGGATTGAACAGGAGAAATGAAGAATCGTGTCTTTAGACTGCCGAGCTAATCCTGATGCATATACGACCTTCTCATTTCCTCTAATTTCCCTTGCCTAAGTAATCTTCCCGATCCTTTGAGATTGATAGAGATCATTTGGAGGTGCTTTTGTGTGTTGTTGCTATCCAGTTGGAATTAAAGTTGCTGGTGAAAACTGAGACAGATTCAGTACTGCAAGCATATTTGGTACATTATTTAATTTCATAAATGAAATAACAGATATTCATTCGTATTCTTCACAGTTCATAAGTTCCAAATCATCATCATCTCCCAACCTTCTCTCCATTGATTGAAAGCTGTCCATGCCTGTCATTTGGCTTGCCACTAAAATACATAATTTAGCCAGATCCTCGTGGAAGCATAAATATAAAAGGTCTAAAAAAAACATGTCCCTAAGGCAGAGCCAGAATCAGGAAACAAATCTCTTGAACCTCCTCATTCCAGTCCATCTTCTATTTCAGAAAAAAGATCTATTCTTACAGTAAAATAGTTTTGCAAGGGGTCCTCCAACATCTAACAGTTGTGGGGGGGTATCTCCAGTCTCGGGTGCTGATTTTAAGTACATGCTATAATATCATTTGGCTGAAATTTGGTTATGACAAAGTTACAGATGTTACAGTCTTCTAAGATTTGCTATAAGTCTTCTGTAAACTAACACCTAGGATGCTAATTGTGCTGGGGATTACTGGTTTGTTGATTGATCCTCTTGGATATGAGGGCAAGGTATTTTTGGTTCCCCTCTTGTCCATAAAACCTTTAGTTCACCTCTCTTCTTTCCTAGTGACAAAAAGGTTCCTGCAAATAAAGAAAAGGTTTCAGAAACTGGTGTTAGTGTTCATGGATAAAGCTCTATTAAAAAATAAAGTATGTCTATACCAAAAAAACATGGATAAAGTTTTGCATAACTTCAGCATTTCAACAGCCAATGGAATAGGTCCGAGTATTTCTGTTTGCACAAAATCTGTTTTTAATTCAATGTCAATTGAGTTTGTCTAATAATTTTACTAACCAAGTGTAAACGGGACTATATAAAGCAAAGCTGGTTGACCATGTCCATCCATCAAGTTCAAAGCCATGTATGTAATGAGGAGACCTGCAGATCAAAATTCAAAGAACATAATTTAAAGACCAAACACAGTGTCACCTGCATATTTTCAGTCCAAGTAGGTTCAGATACATCAGAAAATTACCCTTCTAAGACATTCTATCTAATGAAAAAGTACCCCCAGATCAAACATGGCATACCTAAACCATAAGCAGTCATTGCCCACAAGAAGTATCCATCTCGAAGGTTCTTCTTTGCTAACCAATCATACCTGTATACTCAATCATTAGAAAAATTAGGTTCATGAAATAGCCACAGAGCATTCTCTTCCTCCTTCCAAAATGATGGTATAAGGAAGAAGGTGAACATAATTGTTTAATGAATGAGTATTCAACCTTAGTGAAAATGCAACTAGAAGCCCTGGTAAGATGATGTCCCCAAAACCAATGATGCTGTAGCCACCCCAAGGATCAAACAAACGTGGTATCTTGAGCAGCATGGGGATACCATCTTCTCCACTCTTATCACCTCGAGCTACCTGCAAAGAAGAGAAAACGTTTCATTAATTTAATGAGAAGAAAAGCATCATGTTGAATGAGATAAATAAAAATCTCTGTGAAGAAGGTCCAAGGGAGATCTTCCATGAAAACACTCACCACTATCATCACACTCTCATGGAACCACCATTTAGAGACAAACACCCAGAATATGTCATAAAGGAAGGCACAACTGAGAAGAACAGTTCCAACCTTACAAAGAAAAATGAATAAATTAGTGTCATCTTGTTAATTAAATAGAGCAGTAATACACGGCAGATCCATATTTAATTGTTTAACTGAAATGGAGACCCCTTTATACATCCTAAGCTTAATTTTCAAGACTTTCAAAATACAACCCAAGTAGGCAATGGTGCAAGAGACAAGCTGAAGTATGGATAATCACCTTGAGATTAGGTATCCGCACAATCTGAAGAACTGTAATTATCAATGTGATACCCTAAAGAGTAAACGATTGAAAAAAAAGGTCAATAATTTAATAAAAGTTTGCAAGCTAGCGACTAAGAAAACTAAGTCCAGATTATTATAAACATAAATCGAAAAAGTTCAACTGGAGCAAGTATTTTTAGTGATAAGAGAGCAATTGAAATAGCATGTATCCTACCTGAAAAAGAAAACATTGTAACAATAACAATTGACCAAGAACAATCTACAATCATTTGGCACTATCAATTGAAATCCTAGTTTCTTGCATAGAAAGCAAAGGTTAGGAATCTGATCATTTTTAATATTATTTTTCAGTGTTCCTGAGAACTTTACTGATTTATAACTTAAGTCCAATGGTGTTGTATGATCCACAGAGCCGACCTCAGTTTCTCACCCAGTGAGAGAAGACTATTGCTGTTCAGATAAGCAATAGAAATATGTTTTCCTCTAGAATTTTGGTTTATGACTTTATAACCAGATCTTTGTTTGTCAAACTCAGAGCAATATGCTCGAGTCAGCATTTTAATGACTATAAGACCATACTCGTTTGAAAGCATCAGATACATTACAATGCCTAGGAAGAAAATCGTGCCCTATGCAGCAAGGGCAGAGCTCGTGATTACATCACACATTTCTATATTAGTCAAAACTGCAAGTAGGAAAAATAATGAGCAGAAAAAAGTACAAAAGAAGATTCCACCAAAAAGAACACATTAAAGGTAGCATAACTATTCTTACAAGAATATCTTGACCAACCCAAGCAAATGATACATGGCGATAAACACCCCAAAGCACAGCAAACACTATGCAGAAGGGAGTAACAGCAATTGTCAGATATGATACAGCACCAAAGAAGGGTACTTTCACAAATGTTTGTGCAGCATGTTGGAACCATCTGAAACTGTACACAATGTGATGTCAAATTAATATAATTACAAGGGAATCTTGTAGAATGAACAATCTACTAAACAGTATGAATATTGTTTCTTGGAAAGCTGTAAGGAGAAAAACCTTGACCATGCTGAAGTTATGTAAAAAATTTATTTTTCAGCAATTATAATTATACCAGTCAGTTGCCAAATTTGGTGTATAGAATTCAGAGTTAAATGCTATATATGACAGGCTAGCCACCGGCCACTTAGTCAAATATTCAATCCCCAAATTTGCTACCCTCCCGCCATTTATAATAACAATAAAATTTGTTAATCATTATTTAACTCATAAAAAGTTAACCAATGAGCACCACAAATTCAAACAATAAGGAAACAAGGATGAAAGACATACCATGATAACAGAGCCACCAAGCAAGTTTGTAGTCCCTGAAAGCACGTAGAGAATAAAGATTCATTCAGCTGCTATATATCAACAATAACATCACGTTGCAGATTGCAATCCTATGACCTAGGAAGCACAGATTATGATGCAATATTCGAATATGATAAATTATGGACAAGTGAAATCGGCATTTTAAAAATTGAAGACACGACATGGCTATAATATAATGTTATAAACTTAATCTAAAGTTACCACTGAAATCTAATCATGAGAAATCCATGTTTAAGAATGACCACAAGTAATTATAATCATGATAAAGTATAAAAAACTTATCTAATTATTGTGGTATACTGACCAATACTGGCATAGAAGTTAATGAGTATAAAAATTATAAAAATGCAATTAAAAGTATTCAAACTATCCAATTAAAAATCAAACTCCTTTTCAAGCCTGGTTTGGTTTTAAACCTGCCCTAAATTTTTTAAAAATATTTGGTTGTTTGTGCTACTCACACGTAAACTTGACAAAAGAGCTGAACCTGAAATATTTATTGGCCATAGCCGTAATGAAAGAGATGTCCATGATTCAGAAAATTCAAACTTGGGTGCGGAGCTGGTTCCAAGACCTCATGACAGAAATATCAAAAGGGGTGAAGTGGGTGTTTTGCACAAAACTCAATGTGAAGGGTTATTCTCAAACTTTTGGAGTTGATTATACAGATACCTTTGCTCCAGCACCAAGGCTTGACAGAGTAAGGTTGCTACTTGTCATTGTTGCACAAAACGGGTGACAAGTGTTAATGTCAAGTCAACCTTTCTCAATAGTTTTTTGCAGGAGGAGATTCAAGTTGAGCAACCAGAGGTTTTATGATCAAAGGGCAAGAAAAGTATATTTGCTGAAAATGCTCTGTCCTGCTTAAAACAAGGCCCTAGAGTAGAATCAATGATCATTTGTTAATCTTGGGCTTTCAGAAGAGCCAATCTGAAGCTACACTCAATTGCAAGCGTGTTGATGCTGATATTTTAATCATTTCTTTGTATGTTGATGATCTTTTGGTGACAGAATGCAATCTAGCACTAATTAATAAATTCAAGCAGCCAAAGAAGGATGTCTTTGAAATGACTAATCTTGGTCTTATGACCTATTTTCTTGGCATGGAAATCCTTCAGAATAAAAATGAGATTTTATTTGTCAACAAAAATATGCAAAGGAAATCCTAAAAAATTTCAACTAGATGAATGCAAAATAATGAACAATCCTATGAATCAAAAGCAGATGCTCAGTAAGGAGGATGGAGCTGATGAAGCACATTTTAGAAGCTTAATTGGATGTCTAATGTATCTTACATCTACAAGACCTAACATCTTAATTCCAGTTAGCATGCTGTCAAGATTCATGAACCGTGCTAGTGAGGTTTACTTGAAGGCAGCAAAAAGAGTCATGTGATACATCAAAGGGACCATCAACTATGGAGTTAAGTACTACCAGGTACATGACTTCTGATAGTGATTGGGCAGGTAGCTTGGATGATATGAAAAGTACTTCAGGCTACGTTTTAGTATGGTTCAAGTGTTTTCTCTTGGTGTTCTACGAAACAAGAGATTGTAGCTCAGTCAACAGCTGAAGCTGAGTTTATTGCAGCTGTGATTCAAGTAATTTGGTTGAGGAATATTTTAACAGATTCGGATCTAAAGCAGGAGGATAAAAGCACAGAAGCTTTTGTCAATAACCAAGCAGCAATTTCGATTTGACATAATCCTGTGTTTCATGGGAAGACCAAGCCTTTTAATGTGAAGTTGTTTCACTTAAGGGAAGTTCAAGAAAATGGCAATATAAATCTGGTTTACTGTCGCACAGAAGACCAAGCTGCTGACATGTACACCAAATCTTTTCCACTACTCAGTAGGTTTGAATTCCGAAGGAAGAAGCTAGGAGTCTGCAGCCTCCAAAGCAAGGAGGAGTGTTGAGAATGTGCCTTTGGATGTTGTATATTTTGAGGAGGCTTTTAGATTTGTTTCAGTTTGAATAAGTCAAATTTAGTCTGCTTCATTAGCTGTTAGTGGATTAGCTATTTCCTATTTTTCAAACTAAGCTATCAGTGAAGTGGCTAGAATCATGAAACGTGATCTCTTAATCTGTTATTTCTTGTAAGTTTTGCATCTTTTCTTCTCTATTAGCCACTGCCTTTGTTCCTTAAAATCAACAGATAACAATGTCTGCATTGATGGACAGGAATGAAATGGAGAAGAAGCAGAACAGGATTGAATGCAGCATATTCCATCCAATGCCCCATTTTCCCTCTTTAGTTTGGGGGTAGGAGACGGAACTGTCTTTTTCTTTTCCTTTTTCCCATATCCATCATATTCCAATCATTAGATATCGAAGCATATGCATATCAACCTGTCTTCAAGTCTAATATAGAAACATCTCTAAAGAGGATATGAGCAGAATACCACACAGAAGACTTTTAAAATATGGATAGGGAATTGGGTTAGATGTGAAGGAAGTAAAATGTTGCTAAGTATAAACAGGTGAAAATAACCACCAAGATGTGGCGCAAGTCATACAGAAGATGAGAAAAGTTAAGAGTCATTCGAGCTTGGGAAAATGATAACTCACCTCAACCCCACCAATGCAAAATAGAACCACCAGAACTTCAACAAACCATGATGTCATGAATTTGTAAAGCATAACCAAGAAACAAGAAGCAATCACAACAAACGATATTGCTGCTGCAGTACTGATTTCCACATAAGCACTATAACCGGCATTCTCTGCATTTACATATTCATCTGAAGCATCCTGCAATACAAACGTAGTATATATATGCTAGTAATTGAATTAATGACTTTTTCTTTTACTTTAAGAAAGCTTTGTTTACAAAAAAACAAATTACTTTTTTTTCAAAAAGGGAATAAACTTTTGCTAAGGAAACCTCCATGCGAAGTCTGCAAGGAGCACAAGAACTTCGATGTTCTAATGTGTTTGTTTCCTTTCAGAATTTCTTCTGTGTGTCTTTGTTAACTTTGTATTCCTTCTTTCTCTCACCAAAATAATATTATCCTTGTATAAGAAAAAATGAATAAAATGGCATGAAAAGAAACTAGGTAACCTTTAATAGCTTCTCCTGCTCAATGGCAGACTCTCTCACAGTCCAGGCAGACCAGTAAGAAGCACAGAGAATAGTACCAACAGCCATAAGCCATAAAAACACTTCTGCAACATCAACCAATGGACGATATGGAGAGTACAACTGCACAGACACTAAAGAACGGAGAAATGCAAAGAATAATCAGATCAAGAATCATAACGTAAAGTAGTTCATTTAAACTTTTGTCTGAAGGAAAACTCTAACTTATCACAAAAGAATAGGTACAAAAGAAAAATTGAAACATACCCACTGAGTTGTTTAGTATGTGATTTTTCAAGTTTTCACCGGCATCTTGTGGAAGCATGACAGTAGGTATTCCAATATCAACATCAGTTTCATTTGCTTCACAAACCATCTTGAAAAGTTCTGCATAACAAGGACATAAATAGTTGGTTACACAAGCAAGACACACAGCATTGCAAAATGTTTGTTTATTCTAATAAGTAAAGGACAAATAAACAAATAAGAAACAAAAATTTAGCATTCTTTATGAAACTACGAACCACAGGATCACATCACTTTTAACTGTAAATTAGGCATGGAGAAGAGGAAAATAAAACAAACTATAGGTTCAAAAAAACAAAAATTGCATGCAAACACCTGTACGGTAATTTATAATCAGCATGGCTGAAGCACCAGCTTTTTCAGCTATATTTGCCTTGGTTGTGAAACTACACTGTCCTCGGTGCACCAAAATGATCTCGCCAGTGAGCTAACAAATTGCAAGACACTCCATATTACTAACTTACAAGTATCTAAAAAATTAAAGCTTTATAATCTGAACATCTATGCTTCACACGCAGAGGAGTTGCATTTGGTTAGTTCTAAAACTTAAAGTTAGAATACCTTATTCTTAGGTAGGCTGCAACAATCAGGAGGATCCGCAATTGCAACTCTAGTATGGTTAGCACGTTTTTCTTTTGATTCCAGTGTAGGGCCAAACCTTGCACCAACGCCAACATACTCACAGTTTTCCACACCATCAATCCAAGTTGGAACTTTTACCTATCGAAAGAGCAATGAGTCAAAATTGTTAAAGAAAAGACTCATTCATACTTTATACCTACCAATCTTTGTAAGAAAATTGCAACATGCCACATGGTTGTTTGCTTAAACACAGAAAGACATAGGCCAAAAGGTTTACAATTTTGGTTCTGAGATTTTACAAAAGTCTTTATCATTTTTCTGGTCACTATCATCTTGTTCAAATTCCAATTTAGAAAGCACTCAAGCATGGAAGAAGGCGCATGAAGGAGAAAAGTGGCACAAGACTACAGAATTTTAAGAGACAGATAATTGTTACAAATTTTTAAACAAAAATTAAAAAATTTCAGGTCTTTTAGTAGTGTCCAGAAAACTAAGTCTAGCTGAGTCAACCTCAAGTGAGAAAGATGAGAGAATTGGCATGATTGTTTATATAGAAAGAAGGAGAAAAATGATGAAATTAAATATATAATATCAACTGTAGCAAATAAAGCTACCATACTTCAACCAGATAACAGATCTCTGCATTACAATTGTCAGACAAACTCCACTGTAAATTAAACAGGGCAATTATTTGTTTTAAAACTTGTAACAAACATTAATTAAACCACTCCCATATCAGTGTTTTCCCTCTTTCCCCCTGTATCCTGAAAATTCTGCCAGAGATTAATTTATAGAAGAAAAGGAGAAAACAAGTATATTTTTACTTCCAGAACTTGATGCCACAAACAATCTAAAAACATGATTAAACATCTTATGGTTTAATTTAAGAACAGAAGAAGAGAGTACTTCAACTGAGCATGCACCGCAGGGTTTGTGGAGGAGGGGGGAGGTCAAGGTGCAGAAGAGAATTAAAAAATATCATCTTTCTAAAACTAAGAAACTAAAATTTGAATTTTAATCAAACCCAACTCCCCAATTTTTTTGAGAACGAGTTAAAAAAAAACTAAAAGAAGAAAATAATAATTAGTCTTCTTTTCCTTCTTCCACTACCTCTTGAGTACCCTAACAAACAACAAAGCCAATTTTTCTTTAAAAAATAAAGTGTGACATCTTCACAATCAAATATGCATCAAATTCACATCAGACACCAACAAAACTTCAAAATTTGTATCCATTATCTCAGCTACCAGGACAAAGTTGTTCTCACAGCCAGGCCTCTTGGGAGCAATATTATCATGGTGCACTATGTCCCCAGCAAAACTGAAAGTGATAATCATCATGAACACAGACCAAAACACAGCACAGGAAGCTCCATGTGAAACCATGTTGGTTCGAAGTGTTGAGAAGCCAGATTCCAGATGCAAATTTGAGGAAGGAAACCAAAAGGGGTTTTGGTGTGAAGGGTAAAGATTATATCTTTGGAAAGAAAAAAAGAAAGAAAGAGGAAGAAGGTACAATTGGAATTAGGGGTGAAGGGAGAGAGAGAGAAGAGAGACACATAGTTTTTAACTTTATTTATTTATTCAATTTGATTAATTTAATTTATTAAGTTAAATTTAATTTAGCCATTGGGTGTTTGTGTCTGTCGAATGTAGGATGGGACATGAGAAAAACACCGCCTGGCAACCGTTGAACTAAACTTTCCATTTGTTCTTTGCTGTTTTGCCCACGACCTTTCTCCCTGCGTGATGTGCACTTCCATGAAAATGATGTGACAAAAAAAATATAAAATTAAAAAAATAATAAATTACAAATAATGTGTGAATTTTAACTAAGTGATATCAATGCACTTTTCTTTAGAGTTTAAATTTCTTGAGTGATATATTAGTATAAATTTATGTTTAAAAATATAGATGAATGAAAAAAATATTTAGTTCTTCCCCTCACATCAAATTTTACTTGAGGACTTTATCACTCCATATAACTTTTTAAATGATCATAATTAATTTAAAAATTAAAATTATAAGTAAAAATTAAGTAAAGTTTATAAATTTTAATAATTTTTTATTATACTTGGAAGGTATATTATAAATTAATAGCATTTTTAATCAATGTAAACAAAGTCTATATTATAAAAGAAAAAGAAAATAAAATAAGATTATCCATGTTAAAGTCAATGATATGTGTTATTATCAACATTATTGATCACACGTACATGTTGTTGGTACGAATGAGTAAACTACATTATCAGTTTATATTTTTTTTATTATATTATATCTAAATTCAAAAACTCTTTTAGAAGATAATTTTTCACATGCATAATTCTTAAAAATGAATCAAAATCACATTTTAATAGAGTTTATTTCTTTTTATTTGATGAAATATTTGTGTTTTTTTATTTATAAGATAAGATGTTATTTACTAGTTGCATATAAAGTGTAAAAAAATGTTACTATATAATCAATATGGTAAGTATTGACTTTGTGACACAGGAAAGTGTTAACTAACATAGAGTTGTTGATATAATTTTTTATCTGTAAAAATAATATTCAAGTTTAATGTAATTTTTTAAAGTATAAGTTATTTCTTTTACATTAAAATAATTTTTATAAAAAAACATTTATGTAAATGAGTTTTATTAAGGATGTTTTGGTATTTTTATCGGTGTTCAACATTGTGGAACACAAGGTTGACATGAGCACCTCATAATTTGACTAAATCATAACATAAAATTTTGAAGTTTGACTTTTGAGATTTTGTCTTCTTATATCTTAATGATGTTTTCATGTGAGGCTTGTTTTGGACTTGGACCTTTAATCATAATTAAAAATACAAATAATTTTAACATAAATGAACTAATAGACTTTGGTTTGTAATTTTCTTTGTCAACAATATAATATAATATATATATATATATATAACAAAATTAGATAATCCAATAGAACTTTTGTAAATTTTTAGGATGTTATGAAAACAACTTTGCTAAACACAGTATAGACACACATCACAAAATCTTGTATTTTTGTTGAATACTATAGTATCATGAAAGTAGTTAATTGAATTTAGGTTTAGTTTTTAAGTTATTAATTATGTGAGTATTTTAATTTCTTTTTATTTGTTAATTAATATTTAAGAACATACCATTTTATCACTCAAATGTAAGAAAATGCCTACGAAATTAAAATTAAAACAATACAAATATTTAATATATTTGAAAATTTATAAAAACAAATATTAATGATTTTTATTTAGGAAGATAACTTAATATTTGTTTACTTTTTTTGGATTTAAGGAAAAG